>Ga0102928_1000012_pt1 | contig 84547 bp, 81 predicted proteins | sample SalPonR1_B_D1_MG_FD_78504 | JGI IMG/M metagenome (GOLD analysis project Ga0102928, IMG submission 78504) | Salt pond soil microbial communities from South San Francisco under conditions of wetland restoration - Salt Pond MetaG R1_B_D1_MG | ecosystem: Environmental > Aquatic > Marine > Intertidal...
AGCCAAAGGCCGCTCATGTAGACGGAATGCAGCTCCTGGGCCTGCTCGTCAGTAAGACCTGTGAATGACAGGTCGGTATTATCAGCCATGAACTTTCCTCCGGAATGTTATGCTGACGCCGCATTCCCTGCGGCCGGGTCCATCGGGGCTTGTGCCCCTCAGGTCCTGTCCGCCCCGCCGGGCAGACAGTCTCGCTCTCCGTGCCCTTTCAGGCCGAGAATATCAGGGGTGTGATCCGATCTGCCTCGCACCACGCGCGGGCCAATGGGCCGGGCATGTTGAGCGTTTGCTTCTGGAAAATTTCCAGCATCCAGATCACGAGCGCGAACGGGATCGCCACGATGAAGATTATGCTGAAATACACCAGAAACTCGGTTCCCCGTTTCGTGTGACCGTGCCTCGATGTGCGCGTGTCAGAAGAGGTGAAATCCGTCATGTGTTCGGTCCTCCTTGGGTTTTGACCAGAGCCTGAACGGTTTCTTTGACCACACGTTCAGCGCCTTGTTTCAATGCTGCCGCCTCTGCGGCATCGCGCAGGTTCTTGGCGGCAGAAATTCGGGTAAGTACGGGATGCTGGGCGACGATCCGGTCCAGCTCGGCCTGCGCATCGGCATCCCAAGGGAAGTCGCGGCGCAGCGGAGTCAACGTGGCATCCGCTTCGTCCATTTCGGTGCCCAGCGGCAGGATGTGGAACAGCGCATCGAACAGACCGTTGCACACCTCCTGCAACAGATATGTTGCCCCGGCGTATCCCATCATGGGGGTCCCGGTATGGCGCCGGATCGCAGCACCGGGGAACGAAGCGGGTATGAATGTCGGCTGCGGGCCATGCCCGGCCTTCATCTCGGCCAGGTACATCTTTTCGTTGATCGATCCCATCAGGACAAGCGGTCGCTTGTTGTGCACGAAGGAGCGGACTTCTTCGTTGTTGGTCTTCGACCCGGCAACGCGCGCCACGGCAAAGGCGCATGGCAAGCCCAAATCACCTTCGAGATAGTTGCGGATGCCACGTGCATAGGTTTCGTTGGCGACGATCCCGAAAGACGCTGTTGCAAAGAAATCCTGCGTCACGGAGCGCCACAAATCCCAGACAGGCTTCAACGTCGAATGCTTTTCCTGTTCGATGAACGGTTCCGGGTCCAGGCCCAAAAGTTCGCCCAGTTTGCGCAGGAACTTGGTCGTCGATTCCATTCCGATCGGCGCTTGGAGGTATGGTTTGCCCAGCACTTCGCACAATCCGCGGCCAAACTCGCGATACATGCAGATGTTCACATCCGCATTCACGAGGTTCCGCATCTCGGCAAGATGCGCACCGAGGGGCATGACCATGTTGACCTCGGCCCCCATGCCTTCGACCAGGCGTCGGATCTCGGCCAGGTCGGACGGCATGTTGAAGGTGCCATACATTGGCCCGAGGATGTTCACGCGCGGTTTGGAATCCTCCTCGCGCTTCTTCTCGGGTGGCATACGACCCTTGGTCATGCCGAACTCGGTGAAGATCCACGTCATCGCGCGATCCGCGCTTTCCCACTGATCTTCATCGATGGTGCGCGGCAGGAAACGCTGGATGTTGGTGCCCTGTGGCGTGACACCGCCACCGATCATCTCGGCGATCGACCCTGTCACGACAACCGCTGGCAGCGCGGGATCGAGCACTTTCCACGCCCGTTCCATCGCCTCTTCGGTGCCCTTGCCCATCTCGTCCTCACCGAGGCCCGTTACCACGATAGGGAGTTCATGCGGCGGCAGCGCATCGGTGTAGTGCAGAACCGACGTGACCGGCAGGTTTTCGCAGCCGACAGGCCCATCGATAACAACTTGCAAGCCTTTCACGGCGGTAAAGGCATACACGGCGCCCCAATACCCGCCTGCGCGATCATGATCCTGGATCAGCATCAGATCATCTCCTGCGCTTTGGCGGCGCGCGCCTGCTTGTCGAGCTTTTTCTGATGTTGCGCGCGGAAATCCGGACGCAGGTTTGGTGACCCTTCCCAAACACCCGCAGTATCCCCCTGCCCGACACCCTCGAAGAAGGCTTTCATGTCGTCCATGCGCGACTTGCCGGCGATGGCGGCATTGACAACTTCGGCAAGGGACCCGGCCCCGGCTGGACCCATCAAGGGTCGCGCGGAAATCAGGTTGGTGTAATACAGTCCCGGAATCCCCATTTCCTTGGCCTTTTGCACAACAGGTGTCGTGCCAATGGCCAGGTCAGGATTGATCGCCGCCATCGCCGCGCAATCGTCTTCAAGCGAAGCACGATAGGTGACCTTGATTCCCTTGGATTCGAGCCACTCGCGATCCGGATCGGACCACGCAGTTTGCGGGCACGCCGTTCCGACATAGCGCAGATCCGCACCGCTTTCGACCAGCAGACGCGCGACCAGAAGCTCGGAGCCTTCATAGCCCGAAAGCGTGATCGTTCCATTGATCGGCGCGGCGGCCAAAGCCTCCTTGATGGAGGGCAGGAACGCGTTTTGCGCCGCAGCAATCTGATCTTTCGGGATATCAAAAGCCTCGCCAATATTGGCAAGCCACGCGGCGGTGCCATCATGGCCAACGGGGGCAGAGCCAACAATTGGACGTCCCGCCGCTTCGAATTCACGGATTGCCGCCGTATAGAAGGGATGGATGGCCGCGACCACGCCGCAATCGAGCGCGGCATAAAGCTCGCGCCATTCACGGCAGGGCACCACGGGTCCGGCAGCCAGCCCCATCGGGGCCAGCATGGCGCCGATCGTCATTGGATCGGCGGGGAACATCTCACCCAGAAGGGCGACAGACGGACGATCCGCCTTGCCGTTTTCAGGCGCTTGCACCGGACCGGCCTTGACCTCTTCGCGGGCATAATTCAGCATCGCGCCAGCCAGAACATCCTTGGCCTCGGCATGGGTCGGAATCCCGAAACCCGGCACGTCGATACCGACGATCCGCACGCCATTGATTTCCTTTGGCAAGAGCCGCAACGGCACGCCGGAGGCGGTCGGCACACACAGATTGGTCACGACGATCGCATCGAACCGATCCGGATCGGCCATCTCGTGCACGCTGTCACGGATGTCTTCATAGAGCTTGCCCGTCACCAGCGATTCGGAATTGAACGGCACATAGCCGACAGACCGCCGCGCACCGTAAAAATGCGACACGAATGTAAGCCCGTAAACGCAGCACGCAGAACCAGAGAGGATCGTCGCCGTGCGCTTCATCCGCAACCCGACGCGAAGTGACCCGAATGCGGGACACATGCTTTGTGGTTGGTCATGTGGGCCCGTGGGATAATCCTTTGCGAACTGGTCCAGCATTTCGGAATTGCCCGCCATGCGTGCGGCCTTTTCCATTTCGGACCCCGAATGGCACCCCAGCCCATCGGCAATCACAGGCGCGGCCGTGTCGTTGGGTTCACCCCGAACGACCTCGACCTCGGCTGTGTCATCATATGTGGTTTCCTTGGTCATACTTCGTCGTAAACCACTTCGAGAGACTCTAGCGGCGCCGCGTTCTTGCCGCGCATGTCGATGTCTGTCGCGGGCTCCAGCACCACGTCGGCGCCGGTTTCCGATCCATCGAACAAGTCAAGCAATCCATCCTGGGTCAGGGGTGTCGGTCGCACCGGGGGCGCGACGGCGACATTCATGCCCAGCTCTGCAAAGAGCGACCCCCACTGAGAGGCATCGGTGCCGACGATCTGGTAATTCGCCGATTTCTTGCGCAGGTCGTCATCCTGCGGGATAGACGCGAGGATCGGGATATCGACCGCCTTGGCAAAGGCCTGAGCCTCACCGGACTGGTCGTCCTTGTTCACCACAAGGCCGGCAACACCGACATTTCCGCCGAGCCTGCGGAAGTATTCGACCGCTGAACAGACATTGTTGGCGACATAAAGGCTTTGAAGATCGTTGGAGGCTACAAGGATCACCTTCTGCGCCATGTCGCGTGCGATCGGCAGACCGAAGCCGCCACAGACCACGTCGCCCAGGAAATCGAGTAGAACGTAATCGAAATCCCAATCATGGAAGCCCAGCTTTTCAAGCAGCTCGAAGCCGTGGATGATACCCCGACCGCCACAGCCGCGGCCCACTTCAGGGCCGCCCAGTTCCATGGCAAACACGCCGCCCCGCTTGAAGCAGACGTCGCCGATCTTGACTTCTTCGCCGGCCAGTTTCTTCTTCGTCGAGGTTTCGATGATCGTCGGGCAAGCCTTGCCTCCGAACAGCAGGCTGGTCGTGTCGGATTTCGGGTCACACCCGATCAACAAAACCCGTTTGCCCTGCTCGGCCATCATGTGGCTCAGGTTGGCCAGCGTAAAGGATTTGCCGATCCCGCCTTTGCCATAAATGGCGATGATCTGGGTTTTCTTGGTCGCCTCATCCGGGATGACATCGGCCAAATCCTCATTGGCCTCGTCCCGCAAACGCTTGTCGAAGTCTTTCAAATTTGGAACGTCGTCTTTCACGAAGCAGTCTCCCAGTTGAGGATCATTTTCAGGCAGCTCGAATCTTCGAACGCCCTGCGATAGGCATTCGGTGCGTCCGTAGCTGGCGCTTTATGCGTGATGAGCCCATCAAGGCTCAGCGCGCCGTTCTCGACGAGGGTCCGCGTGGCTGCCAGGTCGTCGCGCGCCCATTCGGCGGCGACGCGGAACCGCGCCTCTTTCATGAATGCAGGCGGGAAGGCGAATTGCAGCGGCTGGGTGTAAAACCCCGCCAAGACGATCTCGCCACCCCTCGCGATACGCCCCACAAGATCGTTCAGAAGGTCACCGTTGCCGCTGGCGTCATAGATCGACTGATAATCACGACGATCATCGCTGTCGGGATGCACCACCTCGTACCCGTCTGCGCCCGATGTCCGGTCCGGGTTGATTTCCCAAACCGTTGGCGCCGGTGCTCCGGCGGCGATTGTCAGGCGCGCCAAAAGGCGGCCCAGAACGCCATGCCCCACGATCAGATCGGGAACGGTCTTGTCCAGGCCGGCCATCGCGTGCCGGGCCGTTGCCGCCAAGGCGAGCAATGCGCCTTGCGCGCCGAGCATCCGGTCGATCCGGGTCACGCGATCCTGCGCAGTTACCAACCGGTGGGTCGCCCCCCCGAACAGGCCAAATACACCATCATAACAATTGGCACCGGGAACGAACACGTGATCCCCGGGCTTGTAGCTCGTGTTTGAGCCGGCCTCGACCACCTCTCCGGACGCCTCGTAGCCCGGTATCAGCGGATAGCCCATGCCGGGAAACGGCGGCATGTCGCCGGTCCAGAACAGCTTTTCGGTTCCGGTCGAAATTCCCGAATGGGTGATGTCGACAACCAAATCGTCCGCACCGGGATCGGAAAGCTGCACGGTCTCCAGGCCAAGGGTCTTCGGCGCGTTCAGCACGACGGCGTTCGTTTGCATCCTGACCTCCCATGGCTTGGTGACATCGCCCCCGGGAATCGAATCCCATGTGTCACGCTTTGGCTAATCTCAGTGTCAGTTTATTCTTACACATATATCTGTCAACTAAAATGGACACATTGACGTGTAAACTTGCAAAGTCACGTCACTTTTTTGGTTTAACCGCTGTCAGAGCGGTCGTGACAAAGGGGCGCCGCGATGGAAAATCGGCAATCTTGACGAATCCGGCCGCCTGGCACAGGTCCTTGATGCGCGCAGGGCCGCGTACCGTGCCGGTTTTCATCGCGAGACAGTAGAAACTGAAATAGACATCGCCGGCGATTTCAGGCCGGTTTCCACCTGACATCGGCTCCGAGATAACCAGCCGTCCTCCCTCGGGCAAAACGTCAAACACCTGCCGCAAAAGGTCAGTGACGGTGTTGTCCTCGTGATCATAGAGAACGCGGATCAGGGAAATCATGTCCGCGCCATCGGGCAGGGGATCATCCCGAAACGACCCTGGCACAAAGTCCAGACGGTCACTGGCCTTGGAGACGCCCATTCTCTCTCGCGCCTGTGCTTGAACTGCTGGAAGATCGAACACCGTGGCGTGCAAGTCGGGGTGTTTCAGCGCCGCCGCTTCGGCAAAGACGCCATAGCCCCCTCCGACATCCAGAAGATGCGTCGTATCGCGCAAGTTCACCGCCGAGAGCGTATCCGCGGCAACCATTTCTTGCGACCGCGCCATCAGGTCGGAATACCGGTTTGATGTTTCCACATCCTCGGCCTGATCCGCACCAAACACGTAGGGCCAGAACGCCGCCAGCTCGGTATCGACCTCGTCCCGCAAAAGAGCGACCGGATCCGACAGGTCACGGTAAAACGCGGCGTGGTGGCGAATCATGTCCTCCAGCCCCGGTACTCCAATCAATGCAGCGCCCTTGCGGGCCAGGCTGTAGCGTCCCTTGCGGTCCAGCCTTGTCAGCTTCATCGCGGTTGCCGCCCTCAGCAATCGGTCCATTCGGTCAACGGACACATCGGACACAACCGCGAGGGTCTCCACGGTTTGCGGTCCCTCCATCAGCCGGTGCAGAACCCGCAGCTCGACCAACGCAAAAAGAACCTGTGATTTGACAAAGCCCTGAACGATATCGAAAAGTTCGGCCCCGTCTTTGGCTGCCATTCTACGGGTCAGCGCAAATGCGGAGGCCCAACGCTGAAATCCGGGTCGGGCGATCAGGCGCATGAAACGCGTGCGTAGATTGAAAGACGGACGGGGCCGAACCGGCGTATCCGAGGCCAAGGCCATTTTACCCTGCTTGGGCTGCGCTGTGGGCCGGAACCGGTGTCAGGCGTTCAGCCTGGAGCCGCACCATTTCGGCCAGTTGCGCTTCGCCGGGGCAGGATGGAATGGATGAAATCGCCCCTGACAGAACATCCCGCAGGCGCGATTGCGCCCCGTCAACGCCAAGAACCGCAACCGCATTGGGTCTGCCATGCAGGTCATCCTGTCCAACGGGCTTGCCCAGCGCAGCGCTGTCATAAAGAGCATCCCGCAAATCATCAGCGACCTGGAAAGCCTCGCCAATGCGAGCGCCCAGTTCGAACCAGGGTTCCTCGTCCTGGCCAGCCGCAATCGCCCCCATCTGCGTCGCTGCGATGAACAGCGCGCCGGTTTTGGATCGGTGATAGGCCGACAGGTCGATCTTGCTTTCGCTTTCCCACCCCTGGCCGGCGCAAATGCCATGCGGCATTCCGGACTGACGAGTCAGCGTGCGGATCAAACGCACGGCCCGGTCCGGCGCATCCCCGGCCGCCATGGCCAGGACCTCGAACGCCAGGATGATGAGTGAATCGCCCGCCAGGACCGCAAGAGGCTCGGAATAGGCCCGATGTACGGACGGTTTGCCCCGACGGATTTCCGCATCGTCGAAACAGGGAAGATCATCATGCACAAGGCTTGCGCAATGGATCAATTCGAGCGCGGCAGCAGCCGCATCCGTCACTTTGGGATTGTCATCCCCACAAGCCATTGCAACCGACATCAGGATCGTTGGGCGGATCCGCGCGCCGCCGGGTGTGCAGGCATAATATAACGCGTCCGACAGTTGTTCGGGAGGTGTTCCATCCTGTCCGATGCGAATAGCCGCTTCGACTGCGGCATTGATGCGGGTCTGTAGGTTCATCGAACACTCCCAAAAACAGTGTATTGTCATCTTAAACTTACACATTAGTGTAAACCATACTGGACACCTGACCAAAGCGAGTCAACAATTCGATGATGAAAAAGCCAGATCACAGCTCTGACCGCGTTATTGTCATTGGCGCTGGGATCGGTGGATTGGCGGCGGCCCTGCCGCTTGTTCATCGCGGGTTCGATGTAACGCTGCTGGAACAGCACGGCGCGCCGGGCGGCAAGATGCGACAGGTGAACGGCGTGGATGCCGGGCCAACCGTCCTGACCATGCTTGATGTTTTCGAAGCAGTGTTCGACGAAGTTGGCGAGGCGCTCCAAGACCATGTGAGCCTGATCCCGCAGCCGATCCTCGCCCGCCATTGGTGGCCCGACAGCGGCCCGCTGGACCTCTTCCCGAACCAGACCCAAAGCGCCGATGCGATCGAGGCGTTTGCGGGGCCAACGGCACGCACGGAGTTTACAAACTTCGCGCAACGCGCCGCGCGGTTGTTCGATGGGTTCCGCGACCCCATGATGCTGCGCCCGGAACCCAGGCTGAGCGCCTTGACCCTGCATGTCTTGCGGAATCCGAGGCTGATCCAGGATATGGGAGTGGGGCAAACGCTCGGACATCTCCTGAAAAACAGCTTTACCGATCCGCGCTTGCGGCAGCTCTTCGGACGTTACGCCACCTATGTCGGTGGGTCGCCGGATCGGTCGCCAGCGCTGCTTTCACTGATCTGGGACGCCGAAGCCCGCGGCGTCTGGTGCGTCAAAGGCGGGATGAGCGCGCTTGCCCGCGCCATGTCCGATTTGATCACGGCGCGGGGCGGTACCCTGCGAACGAATGTAAAAGTTCAAAGGATCGACGCCGCGTCCGGTGCTGTGTCCGGCGTCACGCTGGCATCGGGCGAAACGCTTTCTGCCGATCATGTCGTCTTCAATGGAGATCCGCGCGCGCTTGCGACAGGGCTTCTGGGCACCGACACGCGTCATACAGCCCAGATCACCACCAAACGCGCGCGCAGCCTTTCCGCAAATGTCTGGAGCTTTCATGCGGCCCCGTCCGACATCGATCTTTCCCATCACAACGTGGTCTTCTGTGACCCGTCCAGGACCGAGTTCGCGAAGATCGAAAAGGGGCAAATCCCGTCCGATCCCAGCCTCTACATTTGCGCCGAGGATCGCGGCCAGAACACAGCACTGCCCGATATCGAACGGTTCGAGATCATCATGAACACCCCGCCGCTTACCCAGCGCGCGGCAACACCCGAGGATTACGAGATATGTCACAGTCGGACCTTCCCACGTCTGCGCAACTTCGGGCTGAGCTTCTCACCGGAGCCGGGGCCAGAGGCGCTGACCACGGCCAGGCGGTTCGACACGCTGTTTCCCGGCAGCAGCGGATCCCTCTACGGGCAGACCCCACATGGAATGACCGCAGCGCTGGAACGGCCGACGGCGCGGACGCGGATCACGGGTCTATACCTCGCGGGGGGAGGGACACATCCGGGGGCAGGCGTTCCAATGGCAGCGCTCTCCGGCAGGCACGCGGCCGCGGCGATCGTTGCGGACCGAACTTCAACCTCGCGGTCCCGAAAAACGGATACGCATGGTGGTATGTCGACGGGATCAGCAACGACGGCACGCGGGCTGTCTCGGTCATCGGGTTCATAGGGTCGGTCTTTTCACCGTGGTACAGATGGTCTGGCCGCAAGAACCCCGAGGACCACGTCTGCATCAATGTCGCGACCTATGGACCCGGTGGACGCTTTACGATGACGGATCGCGGGACCCCTGCCCTGCAGCAATCTGAAACCACGCTGACCGTCGGACCCTCTTCGATGACGTGGGAAAACGACAAACTGGTGATCGACGTGGACGAGGTGTCTGGTCCGCCGATCATCAGCCGCGTGCGCGGCACAATCACCGTCACGCCAAGCGCTATCACCGATGTCGAGCTTGCCCTGACCGACGACGGCGCGCATATCTGGCGGCCATTCGGTCCAGTCTCGGGGATTTCGGTTGGTCTGGAGGCCCCGGGATGGACATGGGAAGGGCACGGATATTTCGACGCGAATTTCGGCACACGCGCGCTCGAGGAGGATTTCACCTATTGGACCTGGGGCCGTTACCCGGCACAGCGCGGAAGCACCTGTTTCTACGACGCGACACGGTTGGATGGATCGACGCTTGGCGCCGGCTTTCACTTTGACAGCGACGGCGCCGCCTCTGAACCCGATTTGCCACCGAAGACAAAGTTCAAACGATCACTTTGGGCGGTGAAACGGGAAACGCGCAGCGATCCGGGGTATCAGCCACGACAGGTGATGAACATGCTCGACGCGCCGTTCTATTCCCGGTCGATGGTAGAAACCAGACTGGATGGTGAAGCAACAGTCGGGGTACATGAAGCGCTGGACCTGAAACGGTTCCGCTCTCCGTTGCTGAAACCTATGCTCGCGATGCGCGTCCCGCGCCGCCGAAACTGGAGTTTCGATTAGCGCGTTGCGTGAACACACGTTACCGCGACAGGTTTTGGCCTCACACCCTAAGACGCAGCCGTTCCACCTTCTTTGGCCTCGTCGGGGTTGAGTCGCCAGACGCTGGCATTCAATGCCCCGGCAATCGTGACCCAGACCAAATACGGGATGAACAAAAATCCCGCGATCAGATCGACCTGGAACAGCGCCCAGATGGTCGCCGCCACCGACAGCCACAGCGCGGACAGGACGATCATTCCCAGTTTGATCCGCTTCAATCCGAAAAAAACCGGTGTCCAAAGGCCGTTAAGCGCAATCTGTAACGCCCAGAACGCCATCGCCAGGCCATTGTCCGGCAAAAGTGCGACCCGCGCACCCGCCACTGCCATGCACAGGTAAAGCGTCGTCCACGTCACGGGAAAGGCCCAGTCGGGTGGTGTCCATGAGGGTTTGTTCAGGTTGCGGTACCAAGATCCGGGCGAAAACAGGGCCCCGGTGGACCCCGCAGCAAGGCAGGCAACAAGAAAAATGAGGAACAGGACCCAGAACATTCGGTTTACGTAAACCGACCCTCGGCACCTTGCAAGGCATCGCGCTGATCTCTTTCCCGCTGGGCCACTTGGGACAGCGCCTCGAAAACCGCGTCGGACCTTGATCGACGCTCGGTGCCCTGCCCTGCTGCATGCACGAGAAACTCGGTCTCGGGCAAGCTACGGGCATAAAGAACGGCGGATCGCGGCATCACCATGGTTGTCGCCGCCTTCGCGGCGGAGGCCGCAACCCAACCGAGCTTCCGCGCTTTCGACGTGTGTGCGCGTGCCGAGATCGAATCGTACCCGCCGCGCTGCACCTGCCCGCCAATACCGGCATAGATAAATCGCGCCGCGTAGATGCCGGTGCGCGAGGACAGCGGGAGCGCCGCGACCCCGGCCTCGGAGCGCATGTAAAGACGGTTCGCCTGCATCACGAGCCGTCGTGTCATCTGGCGGATCGCCTTTGTCGGTTTCGGGTCGGCAAGAAACGCATCCACATCAATTCCCGCTTCGCCAAGCCACTCCAACGGCAGGTAAATCCGCCCCTCGAGGGCGTCTTCGCCGATGTCGCGCGCTATATTGGTCAGCTGCATCGCCACACCCAGATCGGCGGCGCGGGCCAGGGCGTTCGGATCGCGGACGCGCATCAGAACGCACATCATCACACCGACGGCAGATGCCACACGCGCCGAATAATCGAAAAGGTCGGACAGTGTGTCGTAACGCCGGCCCATCGCGTCCCACGCCAATCCCTCGAGAAGCGCATCCGGCAAGGCGCGCGGCATCTCGAAGTCTTCGACCACGCGCGCAAAAGCCCGGTCTGGCGCGGCGTTGTCAGGGCAGCCGTTATAAATCCGTTCCAGACGGTCCTGAAGTCGCAGAACCGCCGCGGCCTTATGTTGTTGCAGATCAACCGCGTCATCCGCCAATCTGCAGAAGGCATAAAGCGCAAGGGATGGATCGCGTACATTATCCGGCAACAGGCGCGAGGCCATGTGAAAGGACAGCGATCCATGGCGGATCGCCTCGCGGCAGGCGTCGATATCGCTCTGCGCAGAGCTCATCCCCGCACCAGGGCGGGATCGGGAACCAATTGCGCCAGAACCTCGGCCGAGGAAATCACACCTGGCAGCCCTGCACCCGGATGGGTGCCTGCCCCGGTCAGGAACAACCCGTCCAGTTCCTCGCTCACATTGTGCGGCCGGAACCACGCGCTTTGCAGAATACGGGGTTCGATGGAAAAGCCCGTGCCATGCGGCGACATGTACCTGTCCTTGAAGGTCTCCGGGGTGAACACCTCGCTTGCGGTGACACGGCTTGCGAAGCCGGGAAGCAATTGATCCTCCAATGTCTTGGTCAGGCGAACACGATATTCGCGCTCCAGCTCCTCCCAATTGGCGGCGTCCTCGTGACCCAGATGCGGAACCGGGCTGAGGATATAGAACGTGTCGTCCCCCTCTGGCGCCGCGCTGGGGTCGGTCACCGTGGGACGGTGAACATAAAGGGAATAATCCTCGGGCACAGCGCCCTTCTTGAATATGTCTTGGACAAGACCGCGATAGCGTGGCCCGTTCAGGATTGTGTGGTGGCCCACATCCTTCCACATGTCGCGGGTGCCCTTGGTGCCGAAATACCAGACATAAAGCCCCATCGACCAGCGCCGCGACTTGAGCTTCTTCGGGGTCCAGCGTTTGCGTTTTTGGTTGCGCAGCAGGTGGTCATAAGTAAACCCGGCATCTGCGTTCGAGACAACGATATCGGCGGTCAGGACCTCCCCCGACGCCAGTTTGACACCCCGTGCCCGCCGGTTCTTGACAAGGATCTCGTCGACCTCGGTCTCCATCCGCAGGCTGCCGCCCTGGTCGGTGATGATCTCGGCCATGTTTTCGGCAATCGCAGCAACACCGCCCATCGCGTAATGGACCCCGAATTCCTTTTCGAGATGCGAAACAAGAATATACATCGAGGTCACGTTGAACGGATCGCCGCCGATGAACAGCGGATGGAACGACAGCGCCATCCGCAGCCGCTCATCCTTTACGCGTTTTGCGGCATGGGCATAGACCGACCGATCCGCGCGCAGCATCGCAAAACGCGGCAAGACACGAATCAGATCGATCAGCTTGTGCATCGAGCGCCGGCCCAGATCTTCGAACCCGAACCAATAGCGTTCCTCGCTGTCGCGCAAGAACCGGTCATACCCATCGACATCGTCAGGGGACAAGCGCCGCACCTCTTCGCGCATTGCAGCGGTGTTCTGTCGCGCGGTGAATTTCGATCCATCCGGCCACCGGATTTCATAGAAGGGGTCCAACGGGCGGAGGTCCACTTCCTTGTGGAAATCACGCCCACAAGCGGCCCATAACTCCTTGAAAATCTGCGGAACGGTGACGATCGTCGGCCCCAGATCAAAGCGATGGCCATCCTTCCAGATGCACGATCCGCGGCCCCCCGGCACGTCCAGTTTGTCAATCACTGTCACGCGGTAACCAAGCGCGCCCAATCGCATGGCCGAGGCAAGGCCCCCCAAACCGGCGCCAATCACGATGGCATGGGCCGATGTCAGCTTGTCAGAATGAGCCGCGAGGGCGGTATCGAGTTTTGTCATCATAGGTCCATGATATACTGTCAACTTTACTTTACAATAATAGCCAGCAAAATGTATCAAAAAATTATGATCTTCCCTCATTCTGTGAAATGTGTCAGATTAAGTTTACACTATGGGAACCGAAATGCAGACCGTAAGCCTGAGCTTTTACCGCTTTGCCGCACCGTTATCGCGGATGTGGGCGCTCGGTATGATGGGCGCAGCCCGTCTGTCCTTGCCGCGAATCGACGGACTCCAATTCTGGAAGTTGTGCGGGTCCGGCACCGGAGAAGGGTTCACACCCATTCCCAATACCGCCGTTTACGCGATCCTCACGGTGTGGCCCGATCTTGCCCGCGCGCGCGACGCGATCGTCAACGAACCCCTGTTCACCCGCTACCGCGCAAGGGCCGATGAGCATTGGACCGTGTTTCTCACACCCTATTCGGCCCGCGGTGCGTGGTCCGGACAAACCCCGTTTATCGAGGAATCACCCGCGCCAACCGGCCCCATCGCTGCGTTGACCCGTGCAACCGTGCGTCCCGGCGTTGCCGCGCAGTTCTGGAAGCGCGTGCCGGATATCAGCGGCGTGATCGGATCGGATCCCAACGTCCTGTTCAAGATCGGCATCGGCGAGATACCACTTCTGCAACAGATCACCTTTTCCATCTGGCCGGATTCCCGCTCCATGGCGCAATTCGCCCGCGACAACGGCCCCCATGCCAACGCCATTCGCGCCGTGCGAGATGGCAAATGGTTCCGCGAAGAGCTTTATGCCCGCTTCCGAGTCACCGATGAGCTTGGCAGCTGGGACGGCCAATCTCCCCGCATTCTCAAGGACATCGCTGCATGAGACATTCCTTCCCCTTCTCGGCCATCGTTGGACAGGACCAGATGAAGCTGGCCATGATCCTCACCGCCATCGACCCCGGCATCGGCGGTGTTCTGGTATTTGGCGACCGGGGCACCGGCAAATCCACCGCGGTGCGCGCGCTCGCGGCGCTGCTTCCGCCGATCACCAAGCTGGAAGGCAGCGTCACCAATGCCGAAACGCAGGACGACATGCCTGCCTGGGCAGAGCCTGTTTCCGGCGCCTCGATCAGCGCACCGACGCCGGTGGTCGACCTGCCCCTGGGCACAACCGAGGATCGCCTTGTCGGCGCGCTGGATATCGAACGCGCGCTCAGCCGGGGGGAAAAGGCGTTTGAACCCGGTCTGCTGGCCAAGGCCAATCGTGGCTATCTTTATATCGACGAGGTGAACCTCCTGGAGGATCACCTCGTCGATTTGCTGCTGGACGTCGCACAATCGGGCGAGAACGTGATCGAACGCGAAGGTCTGTCCGTGCGCCACGACGCGCGCTTCGTGCTGGTGGGCTCTGGCAACCCTGAAGAGGGCGAATTGCGTCCGCAACTCTTGGACCGGTTTGGCCTTTCGGTCGAGGTGCGGTCGCCTGACGACATTGATGAACGGGTCGAAGTGATCCGCCGCCGTGCCGCGTTCGACACCAACCCGGATGCCTTTGTCGAAAAATGGTCCGTCGAAGATACCAGGATCCGCGATGCGATCCTGGCCGCCCGCGCCGTGTTGGCTTCAACCGACGCGCCGGACGCCACGTTGCGCGATTGCGCCGGCCTGTGTGTTGCCATCGGTTCCGACGGCTTGCGCGGCGAGCTCACGCTGCTGCGCGCCGCCCGTGCGCTGGCCGCGTATCAAGGAAGCGACAAGGTCACGCGAGATCATCTTCGCGCAGTCGCCTCCATGGCCCTCAGCCACCGCTTGCGGCGCGATCCGCTCGACGATGCCGGCTCATCCACCCGCGTCGACCGCACGGTCGAGGAAGTCTTTGCATGAAGCAAGACCCGGCTGCCATCCAGGTGCAGGGCCAGTTGGCGCTGACACTCTTGGCGGTTGATCCGGCCGGGTTGGGCGGACTTCATCTGCGCGCGAGGGCAGGGCCGGTCCGGGACCGGTTTTGTGCACCGATCAAGATATTTTTTCCCAATTCGCGCCGTATCTCACCGTCGATCTCCGATCTTCAGCTCTTTGGCGGTGTCGATATCGGCGAAACCCTGACGCGGGGTAGGCTGGTGCATGCCAAGGGTCTGCTCGACGCGCCGACACCGCTCGTCTTCACGATGGCGGAACGCTGCGAACCCGGGCTTGCAGCGCGGCTGGCGCAGGGGCTCGATTCCGGCGTCGGTCATGCGCTGATCCTGCTGGACGAAGGGGCGGAGGATGATGAAATCGCCCCAACCACGCTAACCGAACGGCTGGCCTTTCGCGTCGATCTTGATGGTTTGCGGCATGCAGACCTGCCCAGCCTCGTGATCCCCGATGCCGATGTGGACCGGGCCCGCGAGGCTCTGACCGATGTGAATATCCCCCAGGATGTGCCAACGGCGCTTGCCGTGACGGCAATCCGCTTCGGCATCGGGTCCCTGCGCGCGCCCCTTCTGGCGCTTGCGGCCGCGCGGGCGAATGCCGCCTTGAACAACCGGGACGCGGTCAATCAGGACGATCTTCAGATCGCGGTTCAACTGGTTTTCGCCCATCGCGCCACGCAACTGCCAGCCGAGGAGGAGGAAGACGACCCACAGGATGACAGTCAACCGGACGACACGCCGGACGATCAAGCACCTGATGATCAGGACGACACTGATCTGGCTCTACCCGACGAGCTCTTGATCGAGGCGGTGAAGGCGATGTTGCCCTATGATGTGCTGTCCATGCTCGAAGGATCGGGCCGCACCAAAACCGGCGGCGGAAGCGGCGGTGCAGGGCAGAAGAAACGGGGCAATCGGCGCGGACGGCCTTTGCCCTCGCGGCGGGGACGGCTGGATGGGGGCAACCGGATTGATCTTGTCGCCACCCTGCGTGCCGCGGTTCCGTGGCAAACGATCCGCCGCAAGCAAAATCCCGAACGCTCCGGCGTGTTGATTCAGCCATCGGACATCCATGTGAAAGTCTACCAGGAAGTGTCCGACCGTCTTCTGATCTTTGCCGTGGATGCCTCGGGCTCGTCCGCCGTGGCCCGCCTGGCCGAGGCGAAAGGCGCGGTCGAGCTGATGCTGGCTGACGCCTATGCCCGCCGCGATCATGTGTCACTTGTTGCCTTTCGCGGTGAAAGCGCCGATCTGATCCTGCCGCCAACGCGGTCTCTGGTGCAAACCAAGCGCCGACTTGCCGGTCTGCCCGGCGGCGGCGGTACACCGCTGGCCGCCGGTCTCAAGGCTGCGGCAGAGCTGGCGCAACGCGCGCGCGCGCAAGGGATGTCGCCGTCGGTCGCGGTGCTGACGGATGGGCGTGCCAATGTCCCGCTGCCGGGAAAATCGGGACGCGCCGCTGCGCAGGGTGATGCCCAGGCGATGGCGCGGCATATCCGGGCGCTCAGGATCCCGAGCGCTATGATCGACACATCCGTACGGCCGCACCGCGATCTTCGTACGCTTTGCGACGTGATGGGCGCGCAGTACATCCCACTTCCCCGTGCTGATGCCAAAGGTCTGAGCCGAGCCATCGACACCGCTTTGGGTGAGAGCTGACATGGGGGTGGTTGACCTCTCGATGGAGTGGCCACACGCAGAACACTCGCGCATCGTGCAGGTACGCCCCCATCGCTGGCATGTTCAGGAAATGGGGCAGGGCGAAACCGTCCTGCTGCTGCACGGCGCCAGCGGCTCTACCCATTCGTGGCGTGACGTGATGACCGATCTGGCCCGGGATCATCATGTCGTGGCGGTTGATCTTCCGGGCCATGGTCAGACAAAGCTGGGCTCGCGCCACCGGTCGTCCTTGTCTCTGATGGCGCAGGATCTGCAAAGCCTGATCGACCACGAAGGTTGGGTTCCAAAGGCGATCCTTGCGCATTCCGCAGGCGCGGCCCTCGGGCTACGTCTTTTGCAAGTCGCGAATAAAGACATTCAGCTTGTCGCGGTCAATCCGGCCCTGACGCCCTTCAAGGGGTTGGCGGGTGTGCTCTTTCCCATCGCGGCGCGTCTGGTCGCGCTCAGTCCGGCGATGGCCAAGCTGATCAAGCGGCGCATGGCAGGTCCAGGGCAGGTGGTGTCCCTGATGGAAACCACCGGCTCCAAGATCTCGCCCGAAGGTCTGAACCTGTATGCCAAGCTTTTTCGCAGCGAGTCGCACCTGGATGGCGCGTTGCTGATGATGGCGCAGTGGAAACTGGACGGGCTTGTTGCGGATCTGCCCAAGATCACCGCGCCCTGCACGTTTATCGTCGGCACGAACGACAAGGCGGTGCCGCCTTCGTCTGTCTTTGACAGTGCACGCAAAATGCCGAATGCGGAGGTTATCGCGTATGACGGATACGGGCATCTTCTGCACGAGGAAGCACCCAGCCTGGTTGCTGATCACCTGCGCGCGGATCTGCGCAAGTAGACATAGAACGCCCCGCCGCCGCCGTGGCGGATATGCGCCTCTGACACATCCAGAACCGCCGTCTGCAACGGTGCCATCCTGAGCCAGATCGGCACCTGCCTTTTCAACACGCCGCGCTGGCGTGGCATCGGGTCGTGCGGATCCTCCTGCTGGCCCTTGCCCGTGATGACAAGAACAAGGCGCAACCCGCGTGAATAGGAAGTCAGGATAAAGCGGGACAATGCCGGATGCGCCTGATCCAGCGTCATGCCATGCAGGTCGATCCGGGCCTCGGGTGCGAGTTTGCCACGCCGCATCTTGCCAAAGGTCTTGTTGTCCATCGCCGGTTTGGACCGCGTCGATGGCTGCGGCGTGCTGATTTGGCTTTGTGGCCGCGGCGCCTTGGTACCAACATCGAACGCCTTGTACAGGTCGTCCATCGGCGCGGGATCGCGTGACTTCTCGGGGCTTGGCGTCGGCGCGGCCCTTTCGCGGCGCAACGCTTCGGGCAGCGGCGTCGTCGAATGGGCAACTTTTTGCCAAAGCTCCCGTTCTTCCGGATGGAGCTTGCGGCGGGTCATTGCAAAGTCTCCGGCAGGAACGCGTAGGCGCGCTGGATCGGCATCAGGACAACCATGCGGCCGGGATCCTTGATCCGCCCAGCCATTTGCCCGGCTTCATCTCCGGTGCCGAAAAACACATCCGCGCGCTGCGCACCCTTGATCGCGGAACCGGTGTCCTGCGCCACCATGAGCCGCCGCAACGGATCATTCCCGTCTTTTTCGATCCAGACAGGTGCCCCCAAAGGCGTGGTGGCAGGATCGACAGCGATCGAACGCATCGGCGTTATCGACCGGTTCATCGCACCAAGTGGCCCCAGGTCGGCAGGCACCTGGCTCACCTCGCGGAAAAAGACGTAGGACTCATTGTGAAACAACAGAGCCTCGCCATCCATCGGGTTGCGTCGCACCCAGTTCTTGATCACCTCTGCCGAGACCTGATGCGCGTCATACATGCCGCGCCGGACCAGTTCTTGTCCGATCGATCGATATGCGTGTCCGTTCGCGCCGCCATACCCGACGCGGATCATGCGCCCGTCGCGATAGCGGATACGGCCCGACCCTTGCACTTGCAGGAAGAAAAGCTCCACGGGGTCATCGACCCAGGCAATTTCCAGCCCCCGGTTGTCCATCACACCGCTGGTCAGGATGTCCCGGCGGGTCAGCCATGGGCGCCGGTCATTCGCTTCCGGCGGCATCTTGTAGACGGGATAGCGGTAGGTTGGCGTGCGCACCGGGGAGCCTGACAATTCCGGCTCGAAATAGCCGGTGAACAAGGGCTCTTGGCCATCTGTAATCAGCATGGGCCGAAAGAACAGTTCGAAAAATTGCCGGGCGTCGGTCGCATCGAAGGCAAGCGCACACAGCGCGGCCCAATCGGGTTCATCAAGGTCGATGCACGTGTTCTTGAACACCGTCAGGGCCGCATCGTGGTCGTCTGCGGCCCATCCGTTCAGATCCTCGAAGCCAAGGATCGCATATCGGGTTTCCGGCTCATTCGGCACAGCAGGTCCTGTCATCAGAACGCTCACGCTTAGCGCTGCGCCGAGCCGCCGAATCATTCGCCGGTGGCGACAAGCTGCCAGTTCGGATCATCTGCGCCCATGCGGCGGGCGAAGGTCCAGACATCTTTTTGCCGCTTCACCTGTGTCGGCGATCCCTCGATCACCTCACCCGAGCTGTCGCGAACGACATATGTCAACTCGCCGATGTACTTCACCGTGATTTCCGCCGTTTGCGAGGTCTCGTCGAAGCTCGCATCGAAAAGCGACAATTCCCGCACACCGATGAACTCTGCTTCGACAGTCAGGCCCTGTTCTTCCCGCGTCTCAAGAACCTCGGCAAAGGTGTCCGCGACATCGGGTGCCAGAAGTGGTCGGATCTCGTCCATTTCGCCGCGTTCGAACCCCATCAGGATCATCTCGTAAGCGCCGCGCGCGCCACCGAGGAAATCGCCTACGCCGAAGGACGGCTCGACACGTTTCATCCGGGCCAGAGCGTCAGCGGCATCGCTGTTCGCATCGACATGGTCGACGATGTCGTGGTCCGGCCCGCCTTCGATCACTTCGAAGTCGCGTCTGGCCGATGGGCCAGTGTCCTCCCGGGGGGCGGATGGCTTTTCAAATCCTTCTCGGGTGCCAAGCACACTCTTCAAACGAAGGATCAAAAATACGGCGATGCCGGCAAGCACCAAAAGCTGTAGCAGCGGAGAATTCATCAGGACCTCGCCCAGACCAAAGTGGAAACATCGTTCTTCGATCCCTATGTAGGTGTTGGGCGCAACTTAGTCCACCGCGCGCCCGGTGAAAGGAGTGCCTTGCCATGTGGCTATTTGTGCCTTTTGTAGCAGTTCCGCTGGTCGAGATCGGTCTTTTCATCCAGGTCGGCGGGTGGATCGGGCTCTGGCCCACTCTGCTGATTGTCGTTCTCACAGCTGTGCTTGGCACGTATCTGGTGCGGTCGCAGGGGATCATGGCGATGAATAACCTGCGGGGGTCGTTCTCTCGGCTGGAAGACCCGTCAGAACCCTTGGCCCACGGTGCGATGATCCTGATTGCAGGCGCATTACTGCTCACTCCGGGTTTTTTTACCGACGGGGTCGGTTTTTCCCTCCTTGCGCCGCCGATCCGGGCGGCGCTGATCCGCCACGCGCGCAAGCACATCAAGGTGAAGCGGTTTGATATGGGACCCGATCATCCCCCATATGGCCCGGACCCCCGCACACCGCCGCGTGACGCGGTCATCGACGGCGATTTTCATGATGTGACGGAGTCCAAAAAGCCCAACCATGATGGTTCCGGCTGGACGAAGCATTGAGGCTTGCAAAAACCGCTGGTAAGCACCAATCAGCTTTCACAACTGCGTGACCCGAGGGAGATACACATGGCTGATACGCCTGAAACCACTGGAAACGGCGCCGCTGAACAGCAGGCCGCTCCTGTCAAAATGAACGTCATGGCACAATTCGTGCGGGATTTGTCGTTTGAAAACATTCTCGCACAAAAAGGCGTGCAGGGAGACGTGCAGCCCGATGTGCAAGTTCAGGTGAACCTGGACGCCAAGAAGCGGACCGCCGATCATCAATACGAGGTGATCATGAAGCTACAGGTCACATCAAAGGCAAAGGAAAGCGGCGACACCCTGTTCGTGCTCGAGTTGGAATATGCCGGTGTTTTCCACGTCGAAAACGTACCTGACGAACAACTGCACCCATTCCTTCTGATCGAATGCCCGCGGATGATCTTCCCCTTCGTGCGCCGCATCGTCAGCGACGTGACCCGCGATGGTGGCTTCCCGCCGCTTAACCTTGAAACGATTGATTTCCTTCAGCTTTATCGCAGCGAACTGGCCCGCCGCAACAGCGAGCAGCAATCAGAAAAAGCCGACGCGTAAGCGGTCAGAGCCGCTTCCACAAAGCGGCATCCCCAAGCGTTTCGACAAAGGCGGCATGTGCCGCCTTTTCACTATCCGACAGTCGGGATGGCAAGGGGTCCGGGCGCGGTCTCGGACGCCAATCGCCGATGTCACTGCCTTCGGTCATCCCGCCTTGCGACACGTTGAGCGCAAAATCCGGCTGTTTGCCGCCGATCAGTTCAAGATAGACTTCAGCCAAGATTTCGGAATCGAGAAGCGCGCCGTGCAGTGTCCGCGACGAGTTGTCGATCCCGAACCGGCGACACAGCGCATCAAGCGATGCTGGCGATCCGGGAAATCGGCGCCGGGCGATTGCCAGCGTATCAATCGCCTGATCCATTGGGATCACGGCCCGCCTGACCCAGGACAACTCCGCATTGAGGAATTTCATGTCGAAGGCTGCGTTATGGATCACCAGCTTCGCATCTCCGATAAATTCAACAAAGGCCTGCGCGATGCTGGAAAACACCGGCTTGTCCCGCAGGAAATCATCACCCAGCCCATGCACCTCGAACGCCTCCTGCGGCATGCCGCGTTCGGGGTTGATATATTGGTGATACGTGTTTCCCGTTGGCACATGATTGAAAAGCTCGACGGCGCCGATCTCGACGATCCTGTCCCCTTGATCCGGCTCGAACCCGGTTGTTTCCGTATCAAGAACAATCTCACGCATCGGTCATGTATCTCCTGATGTCTGACACCACATCGTGAACCTGCTGGCGTGCGTGTTCAAGCGTATCGGTCTCGATCACGTAATCCGACCGGTGGCATTTCTCTGCATTTGACATCTGTTTGTCACGGATCGACGAAAATTGATCGCGGGTCATCGTCTGACGCGCCATAACCCGGTTTTCCTGTATGTCCGCCGAAACAGTGACACATGTCACCGCGTCCATCTCTGTTTCGGACCCGGTTTCGAAAAGCAGGGGAATGTCGAACACGATGATATCTGCCTCTGCCTCATCGGCAAAGCGCGCTCGATCCGCGCGTACCAAGGGATGCACGATATTTTCGATCTGACGGAGCGCGTCCGGGTCCGCATCAATGACCTGCCGCAACGCCGTGCGATCCACCACATCCGCTACGACCGCATCCGGGAACAAATCACCGATAGCCGCCACCGCAGAACCGCCTTTGGCGTAAAGACGGTGCACCGCCGCATCTGCATCCCAGACTGCGCATCCCGCATCGGAAAACATCCGGGCAGTGGTCGACTTGCCCATACCGATAGATCCGGTGAGCCCCAACCTGAAGGTCACTGCAAGACCGCTTTGCGGATGTTTTCATCGACGTCGGGCCGTTTTCCAAACCAGTGTTCGAACCCCGGCACGGCCTGATGCAGCAACATGCCCAAACCGTCCACCACGCGGCATCCCTTTTCCTCGGCGGTGGCAAGCAAACCTGTCCGCAGGGGGCTATAAACAAGGTCGGCCACGATCACGCCTAGTTTCAATCCATCCAGCGGGACGCCCATTTCCCTATGTCCGGTCATGCCAAGCGAGGTCGTGTTCACGACCAGATCCGAATCGGCAAGACTATTCCCGGCGTCCGCCCAATCCGCAACCTCGATCCGATTGCCAAAATCGTCCCGTAATTTTTCGGCACGCTCTCGGGTCCGGTTGGTCAGGATGATCCGCGGCACGCCAACATCCAGCAAAGAGAACAGTACCGCGCGCGCCGCGCCTCCGGCACCAAACACCACCGCCGTCCCGGATTTCGGGTTCCAGTTCGGAACAGTCTGGCGAATATTCTCGATGAACCCATATCCATCGGTGTTATCCGCGAGAATCCGCCCATCCTTTTGAAAAGTCAGCGTATTCGCCGCACCGATCACTGTGGCACGGTCAGTGATCTCGTCAGCGATATTCATCACGGTTTCCTTGTGCGGAATCGTGACATTGGCCCCGACAAAACCAAGGTCCGGCAAACGCGGCAACAGGTCCGTCAGGTCATCCGGTGCGATATCCAGCGGGATATAATGCCCCGGTATCCCATATTTGCGAAGCCAGTAGCCATGCACATCCGGGCTCTTGGAGTGGGCAATCGGGTGGCCGATCACAGCGGCCAAGGGGATTTTTGCGTTACTCATCCGTCGATCCGTCCCGTCAATACAAGGTGGTTCAAAAGCTCCAGCAGCGGAAGTCCAAGCACAGTGAAATAGTCCCCCTGCACCTGTGTAAAGAGCCGCGCGCCTTCTTCTTCCAACTTGTAGGCCCCCACCGAATGGCGCACGCTGTCCCAGTTCCGCTCTATGTAACTATCGAGAAAAGCATCGGAAAAATCGCGCATCCGGAGCCGGACCACACCGACGTGGCGCCATGTCGGCTTAGCATCCTCGTACAATACCGCAGCCGATAGCAGCGTGTGGGACGTATTCCGCAAAAGACGTAATTGATCCCGCGCCTCGTCCGGGCTTTTGGGTTTCGACAGCACTGCCTTGTTCACCGACAGGACCTGGTCGCAGCCCAGAACCAGAGTTCCGGGCGATTTTTCCGACACCTTGCGCGCCTTCATCTCGGCCAGGGTATCCGCGATATCTCGGGACGCGGCCTCTTCGGCCTCAAGCGCCTGCCGGATCGACTCCTCATCGATTCGTGCGGGTCGGACATCTATCCTGAGTCCCGCATTTCGTAGGAGGTCTGCTCGGATCTGGGAGCCGGATGCGAGGATCAGATCAAGATTCATGGGGACAACTCTTCGGACAACCTGGGTTTGTTTACCGGAGTGTTTTGGTGAAAACCGGTCCAAACGGCAAGGAAGAAGAGAACTCGGCAAGTTGCCCTGTCGTCCAATCCGGGTTCTGCCCCATGTGGAAAGGATAAGTCAGTTGCCCACGCTTGTCTCGTCAAGTATCGGAAATGCGAGTTTATCCCGGTTTTATCCACAAGAGATATATCTATATATAGACATAATTTCAGGTACTTACGCGCGTTAAATCCATACAGTCCCGGTTTTGCCCACAAAAGCGCAAGTTCAGTCTGGCCTTGGGATAAGTCTTGAACAGATTGTTAATCCACAGGCAGGGGACGGCACTACTAACCACAAAAACTTTACTTTTTTCTTTATTATTTTAACGTGACCCGGACGTTTGACAGCATGCCAAGCCTCGACTAAGAGCAACACAGTCCTGTTCTGGACCTTACTTTCCTGAGACAACGAAGATACGACTGCCAACCTGCGCAGTCCGGGATATTTCATGACCGAAAAATTGAACCTTGCCGACCTCAAGGCAAAAAGCCCCAAAGACCTTCTTTCGATGGCCGAGGAGTTGGAAATCGAAAACGCATCAACGATGCGTAAAGGCGAGATCATGTTCCAGATTCTGCGCGAACGCGCGGATGAAGGGTGGACGATCTTCGGGGATGGTGTGCTTGAAGTGCTCCAGGACGGCTTCGGTTTCCTTCGCTCGCCTGAGGCAAACTATCTTCCCGGTCCTGACGATATCTATGTTTCCCCGGAAATGATCCGCAAGTTTTCACTCCGCACCGGCGATACCATCGACGGTGAGATGAAGGCGCCCGAGGACAACGAGCGATATTTCGCTCTGCTGAATTGCACGCAGATCAACTTCCAGGAACCAGAACGCGCCCGGCACAAGATTGCCTTCGACAACCTGACACCGCTCTATCCGGACGAGCGGTTGAACATGGAAATCGAGGATCCAACGATCAAGGATCGGTCCGCCCGGATTATCGACCTGGTTGCACCGATCGGTAAAGGCCAAAGATCACTCATCGTCGCACCACCCCGGACAGGCAAAACTGTTTTGTTGCAGAACATTGCGAACTCCATCGAACGCAACCATCCGGAATGCTACCTGATCGTTCTCCTGATCGACGAGCGGCCCGAAGAGGTTACCGACATGCAGCGCTCGGTCAAGGGCGAGGTCGTTTCCTCCACCTTTGATGAACCGGCGACGCGCCACGTCGCAGTGTCTGAAATGGTGATCGAGAAAGCCAAACGCCTCGTGGAGCATAAACGAGATGTAGTGATACTGTTGGACTCGATAACTAGACTTGGTAGAGCGTTCAACACGGTGGTGCCCTCGTCGGGGAAGGTTCTGACCGGGGGTGTAGACGCGAATGCGTTGCAACGGCCCAAGAGGTTCTTTGGCGCAGCCCGGAATATCGAAGAAGGAGGATCGCTCACGATCATCGCGACGGCCCTGATCGATACTGGCAGCCGGATGGATGAAGTGATCTTTGAGGAATTCAAGGGTACGGGCAACTCGGAAATTGTTCTGGATCGCAAGGTTGCAGACAAGCGCGTGTTCCCATCGATGGACATCCTGAAATCCGGCACGCGCAAGGAAGAACTGCTGGTCGACAAGGGCGATCTCCAGAAAACCTTTGTCCTGCGCCGCATCCTGAATCCGATGGGCACAACCGACGCGATCGAATTCCTGATCTCCAAGCTCAAGCAAACGAAAACAAATTCGGAATTCTTCGACTCCATGAATTCGTAGACCAAGCCACGTGAGACATCATGGACACTATCTTTGCCTTGGCCACAGTGCCGGGAAAATCAGGCGTTGCTGTTGTCCGTGTCTCTGGTCCGGATGCATTTGACTGCTGTCGCACCTTCGGTTTCGAGCCGCCTCTGCCGCGAAAATCCGCGTTGCGCCAGTTATCCCATGGGGAAAAGGGCTTTCTTGATGAAGCCTTGGTCCTGACCTTCGAAGAAGGCGCAAGTTTCACTGGTGAAAACGTGGTCGAGTTCCATCTGCATGGCAGCTTGGCGATCATCAATTCCGTGCTGGACTGTTTGGGCAAGTTGCCGAATTACCGGTCGGCGCTGGCGGGAGAGTTTACGCGCCGCGCAATGGCCAACGGTCGGCTTGATTTGACGCAGGTCGAAGCGTTATCGGATTTGATCGACGCCGAGACCGAAATGCAAAGAAAGCAGGCGTTGAAGGGATTTACTGGACGGCTGCGCGATCAGGCGGAAACCTGGCGAATGGACCTGGTCCATGCGGTGTCGCTGCTTGAAGCGACGATAGATTTCGCGGATGAGGAAGTCCCAGTCGACGTATCGTCAGACGTCAATCGTTTTCTATCCGGTGTCACTTCCACCATTGAAAACGAGGTCAACGGGTTCGGTATAGCGGAGCGGGTCCGAACTGGATTCGAGGTTGCAATCATCGGTCCTCCGAATGCGGGGAAATCGACATTGCTCAACGCGCTCGCTGGACGCGACGCGGCGATCACGTCCGAGATTGCAGGAACAACGCGTGACGTGATCGAAGTCCGCATGGATTTGGACAGTCTCCCTGTTACGTTCCTCGATACTGCGGGTCTTCGGGACACTGATGATACTGTCGAGTCAATCGGGATTCATCGGTCACTTGGTCGGGCCAAAGCTGCGGACCTTCGCGTTTTTCTCAAGGGAGAGGGCGACTTTGGCGATCTGAATCCTTTGGCGGGTGATATCGTCGTTCAAGGGAAATCGGACCTCTTTGCAGACGGGACGGGTGTGTCCGGGGTCACCGGGCAAGGGATCAAGGATCTAATCGACCAGGTGAAACTTTTCCTGGTTGATAAATCGTCCTCCGCCGGACTTGTTTCGCACCAACGTCAGCGCGACGTGTTAAAACAGGGGTTGAGCGCTCTGTTGAGGGCGCAAGGGTTTGTTGCCGCTGGCCCAGGACGGTATGATTTGGCGTCCGAAGAGATTCGCACTGCAATAATAACGCTAGAGCGACTCGTCGGGCGGGTTGATGTAGAGGATGTTCTTGATAAGATTTTCTCCAGTTTTTGCATCGGAAAGTAGGGAGTGTTTCACGTGAAACAATTTGATTTCGATGTCATCGTTGTTGGAGGCGGTCACGCTGGTTGCGAGGCTGCACATGCGGCCGCACGGATGGGCGCTCGGACTGCGCTTGTCACGCTGACGGAAGAGGGCATTGGCGTCATGTCGTGTAATCCGGCGATTGGTGGCCTTGGCAAGGGCCATCTTGTCCGGGAGATTGACGCGTTTGACGGGATTATGGGACGCGTCGCTGACAAGGCTGGGATACAATTTCGATTGCTGAATCGCCGCAAGGGACCCGCGGTCCAAGGACCACGCGCACAGGCAGATCGCAAAATCTATCAAACAGAAATGCTGGCGGCGACGAAAGCCCAGGACAACCTCGAGATCGTTCTTGGAGAGGTGACCGACCTTTGTAAAACCGGTTCAACAATAGATGGGGTGGTGATTAACGGCGATCAAGAGATCAGGGCGCTATCCGTTGTTCTGACAACGGGAACGTTCCTGCGTGGTGTAATCCACATCGGAGACCAACAGATTTTTGGTGGCCGTATGGGGGAACGACCGTCAAATGATCTGGCCAAAACACTGGAGTCCTTCGATCTGCCTTTGGGCCGTCTAAAAACGGGAACACCACCTCGGCTTGATGGCCGGACAATCAATTGGGATGACCTTGAAGACCAGCCTGGCGACGACAGCCCGGTGATGTTCTCTTTCATGTCGAAAGCGCCAACTGCACCGCAAGTCGCCTGCGCTATTACGCATACGAATGAACGGACGCACGACATTATCCGCACAAACCTGGACAGATCCGCGATGTATGGCGGCAACATTGATGGTGTGGGCCCGCGGTATTGTCCATCGATCGAGGACAAGGTTGTGCGTTTTGCAGACAAGACATCCCACCAAATTTTTCTCGAACCGGAAGGCATAAACGACGATACAGTTTATCCGAACGGGATTTCGACGTCACTGCCTGAAGAGGTTCAGCTCGAATATGTCCGGTCGATCAAAGGCCTTGAACGCGCAGAGATTTTGCAACCGGGATACGCGATTGAGTATGATTATGTTGATCCGCGTGCCTTGAACCTTGATTTGGCTGTGAAGTCGGCTGCTGGGTTGTACCTGGCTGGCCAGATCAACGGAACCACAGGCTATGAAGAAGCAGCCGCGCAGGGTCTTGTGGCTGGCCTTAACGCAGCCAGTCGATCGATGGATAAGGGGGGGGTAACCTTCAGTCGAGCCGACAGTTATATTGGTGTCATGATCGATGATCTGACAACACGGGGCGTATCTGAGCCTTACCGGATGTTCACATCGCGTGCCGAGTATCGCTTGTCCCTGCGGGCAGATAACGCTGACCAAAGGCTGACTCCAAAAGCGCTTGACTTGGGCTGTGTGTCTGAAGAGCGCAAAACTGCATTCATGGCGAAAATGGAGTTGATCGAGGCGGGGAGGCGGGATCTTGACAATCTGATGGTTTCTTCGAAGCAACTTGTCGAGGCAGGCGTATTGATCTCTCAGGATGGGACAAAAAGAACAGGGTTTGAGTGCCTTGCGATTGAAGCCGTCTCGTGGGACGCCCTCGTGTTAATTTCGCCCGACCTGGCGAACATTGACAATGGGACGCGGGCACAGCTTTCGAAGGATGCGCTTTATGCCAATTATATTGCGCGTCAGCAAAGGGATATCGAATCTCTACGTCGGGACGAAGCTCAGGTGATACCTGTGGACTTCGATTTTACGCAGATTGAAGGGTTATCGAATGAGCTGAAGTCAAAACTGGACAGTCAAAAACCCGCGAACATTGCCCAGGCGTCCCGGGTTGATGGCATGACACCCTCTGGCCTTCTTTTGCTGTTGTCTAAAATACGTGCCGCGTCCGCGAAAAAGCAGGCTGTGGGATGAATGCTTCACGTGAAACAACAGACCGGTTTAAACTCTACTTGAACTTGCTCCGTAAGTGGTCGCCAAAGATCAACTTGGTTTCAAAAACTTCTTTGGCAGATGCTGGGAAACGTCATTTCTCGGATTCCTTGCAGCTGGTTGAGTTATGTCCGTTGCGACCAGCGCATTGGGTCGACCTAGGGTCTGGTGCCGGCTTTCCCGGCGCCGTGGTTGCAATAGCCTTAGCGCGCACCCACACCAGGGTAACCTTGGTCGAGAGTGATCAGCGCAAGGCGGCGTTCTTGCGCACTGTTTCACGTGAAACAAATGTTCCATTTGATGTTGTTGCCAATCGGATCGAGAGCTTGGATCCGTTGGAAGCTGATGTTCTCAGCGCACGCGCGCTTGCCCCTGTTGATGTTCTTTTGGAATTCACAAACCGTCACATGAAAAAGAACGGAACCGCCTTTTTTCCGAAAGGAGAAACCTGGGCAAACGAAGTGGCTCACGCCGAAAAACAGTGGCGATTCTCCCTGGAAGTCCATAAAAGTAAGACAAACGCAAACGCGGCAATCCTACAGATCGGAGATCTATCTCGTGTATGATCCGACACGCCCCGCTGGACCCAAGATAATAGCAATCGCGAACCAGAAAGGTGGGGTGGGCAAGACGACAACCGCGATAAATTTTGCATCCGCCTTGGCCGAGATCGGCCAACGTGTTCTTGTTGTTGATCTTGATCCACAGGGAAACGCGTCGACTGGTCTGGGCCTGATGCCTGAAAACAGGAATGCAACGACGTATGATCTGCTGCTGGACGATTTTCCGCTGGGAGATATCATTTGCGAAACAACCCAAAAAGGGTTGAGCATCGTGCCGTCCACAACCGACCTTAGCTCTGCCGACATTGAATTAATTGCCAACGAAAAGCGCAGCTACCTTTTGCACGACGCTTTGCGACAGCCAGAAATGGATAGATTTGGCTTCGATTTTATCCTGATCGATTGTCCACCATCTCTTAACCTTTTGACGGTAAACGCCATGGTGGCGGCGCATTCTGTTCTCGTACCTTTGCAAAGCGAGTTCTTTGCTTTGGAAGGATTGAGCCAATTGATGTTAACGATCCGGGAAGTTCGCCAATCCGCCAACCCGAAACTCAGGATAGAAGGGGTGGTTCTTACCATGTACGACGCGCGAAATAACCTATCTCAACAAGTTGAAAACGATGCGCGGGATAATCTTGGGGATTTGGTGTTCGAGACGGTAATACCAAGAAATGTAAGGGTGAGCGAAGCGCCGTCCTATGCGATGCCGGTTCTTGAATATGATACAAACTCTAAAGGTGCCGCAGCGTATCGTGCGTTGGCACGGGAGTTTCTGACTAAAAATGAAACGATGACAGCAGCGTAGAGGCGGATCATGTCAGAGAAAAAAGAACAGCGACGAGGGCTGGGGCGAGGTCTTTCCGCATTGATGGCAGATATAGAGCCCGAGGCTGAGCCTGCAACCGAACCCGCCCAACGCCCGACGCAGGTTTTGCCAGTCGACCAGTTGTTTCCCAACCCGGACCAGCCACGCCGGTCATTCGATACCGAAGCATTGGAAGAGCTGACAAATTCTATCCGGAGCAAAGGCGTCATCCAGCCGTTAATCGTCCGTCAACGCGGAGAGTCCGGATCGCAATTCGAGATCGTCGCTGGTGAACGTCGATGGCGGGCGGCTCAGGCGGCTGGCGTGCATGAAGTTCCAGTGGTTTTGCGCGACTTTTCCGATGAGGATGTCCTTGAAATCGCGATTATCGAGAATATCCAGCGCGCTGATTTGAACCCGATCGAAGAGGCGGCTGGATACGAGCAATTGATGAATCGCTTTGGTCACACGCAGGAAAAGCTCGCCCAGGCTTTGGGTAAGAGCCGTAGCCACATCGCAAATCTGTTGCGGCTTCTCAATCTGCCGGATGTCGTCAAGACGGCTGTGACGGATGGAAAACTGTCTGCGGGACACGCGCGCGCCTTGGTAACTGCGCCTGATCCCACTCATCTGGCAGGGCGGATCGTGCGAAATGGGCTATCCGTGCGCGAGACGGAGCGGCTGGTTAAAGAAGCGCTTAACCCAACGGCAGAATCAAAACCCAAAGGGGCGTCCAAACCGAGCGCCACGGCGAAGGATGCGGATACCAAGGCGCTCGAAGCAGATCTGTCAGCGGCCTTGGATATGAAGGTCTCAATCACGCATCAGGCGGGCAAAGAATCCGGCACTGTGTCAATCGGGTACGAGTCGCTCGAAGATCTGGACGCATTGTGTATGGTGCTTAGCGCGACCAAATAATCAGGCTTTGGCAAGCTGAGAAATTAGATAATTCAGAACGGGGCGGCCTTTCTTGGTTGCCCCGAATTTCTTTTCTGACTGCCAAACCAGACCGTCTGATTCAAAGGTTCGAAATTTCGACCAGTCAATCAGATGAGTTACATCATCGATATATAGACCCTCAAGAAGCCGAAGCCCCATTATCAGGCGTTCATCCGCAATATCTAGTTGCGACATGGGCGTTTCTGACCGGACCCCGGTTGTCGCTTGCACGGCGCGCAGCCATGCTTCTGGTTGTTTCCAGGAGTCAGTCGCTATGCGCTGGCCGTCTATGGTCAATCTTCCATGCGCACCGGGCCCGATCCCGGCGTAATCGCCGCCACGCCAGTAGAGACGGTTATGCAGCGACTCTGCGCCGGCGCGCGCATGGTTGGATACTTCGTAAGCGATGAAGCCCGCATCCTCGCACATAGTCTGGGTCAAATGGTAAAGATCCGCGCCTAGATCGTCGGTGGGCAAGCCGCGCAAGTTTCCGCGTTCCGCGCGATCCCAGAATGCGGTCCCTTCCTCGATCGTCAATTGATAAAGCGACAGATGATCGACCGCCATGTCCAGAGCCTGACCCAGCTCCTGCTGCCAGTCAGACAGGCTCTGGGTCTGGCGCCCATAGATCAAATCGAAGCTCACACGTTCAAAATTCTGGCGGGCAATTCCAAAGGCATCCTGCGCCTCTTCAACGGAATGCAATCGACCGAGTTTGCGCAGATCCGTATTGTTCAAGGCTTGCACGCCGAGCGATACCCGATTGACCCCGTGCTTGGCGTAGCCTTCGAAGCGGTGTGCCTCGACCGACGTCGGATTGGCTTCTAGGGTAATCTCGATATCGTTGGCAAAACTCCAGACATCACGCGCCGCAGCCAGAACGGTGGCCACCGTTTGCGGCTCCATAAGGCTCGGGGTGCCACCACCAAAAAAGACAGAGGATAAAACCCGTGGACCTGTCCGTTCCCCGGTCCTGCGGATTTCGAGAGCCAAGGCATCGGCCCATTGGGCCTGATCCACGGCAGATCGAACATGGCTGTTGAAATCGCAATAGGGACATTTGGCAGCGCAAAACGGCCAGTGGACGTAGAGACCGAATCCGCGTTCCTGCCAAAGCTCAGCCAAAGCAGCCGGCCACGAACTTGCGGAAGGCATCAGCGCGGTGGCTGATCTTGTTTTTTTCCCACCGATCCATTTCGCCAAAGGTCAGGGAATACCCTTTCGGCTGGAAAACGGGGTCATATCCGTGTCCCTGATCGCCGCGCATCGGCCAGATGATCTGGCCTTCCATCTTGCCCGGAAATACCTCGTCATGGCCATTGGGCCAGGCAAGGACGAGGGTGCAGCAGAACCGCCCCGTCCATGGTGGCGAGATCCCGGTGCCAAGAATGGCGGCATGTGCCTTTTCCATGGCCATGACAAAGTCGCGACCAGTCTCTGTTTCGGCCCAATCGGCGGTATAGACACCCGGTGCGCCATTCAATGCGTCGATTTCGAGTCCACTGTCGTCGGACAGGGCCGGCAGGCCGGTTGCCTTGGCCGCCGCATGGGCCTTTATCCGGGCGTTCTCGACGAAACTTGTCCCGTCTTCGACCGGCTCGGCCAAATCCATGTCAGCGGCGCCAACAACCGTCACGCTGAAATCCTTGAGCAGGTCGGCAATCTCTTCCAGCTTGCCCTGGTTGTGGGTTGCAACAAGAAGCCGATTACCGTCGAACTTGCGTGTCATTCCGCAGCCTTCAGTTGCATCCTGACCAGTTCCTGAACTCCGGCATCGGCGAGATCGAGCAGTTCTGACATTTGATCACGCGAAAAGGTTGCTCCCTCGGCGGACATCTGCACTTCGATCAATTGGCCATCGCCACGCAGGATGAAATTGCCATCCACACCGGCTTCGGAATCTTCGGGGTAATCGAGGTCGAGCACGGGTTGTCCCGCGTAGATGCCACAGCTGACGGCGGCGACGGGCGATACAAGCGGATCGCTTATCACGTCACCGGCTTTCATCAGCTTGTTCACCGCAAGACGCAGTGCGACCCAACCGCCAGTGATGGAGGCGCAGCGGGTTCCGCCATCGGCCTGGATCACGTCGCAGTCGACGGTGATTTGCCGCTCTCCCATTGCGACACGGTCCACGCCGGCCCGCAAGCTGCGCCCGATCAACCGTTGGATCTCGACCGTGCGGCCCTGTTGTTTGCCGGCCGAGCTTTCCCGACGCATCCGGCTCGTGGTGGAGCGGGGCAGCATCCCGTATTCGGCAGTGACCCAGCCAAGACCCGAACCCTTGATGAACGGCGGCACCCGGTCTTCTATCGTGGCGGTACACAGGACATGGGTGTCGCCCACGCGGATCATGCAGGATCCTTCTGCGTGCTTGCTGATACCGGTTTCGATTGAAACCGCGCGCATTTCGCTTAGTTTTCGGCCTGATGGTCGCATGGGATGTCCTCTTGATTATTGTGTACGGATACAAGCAGGCTTTCAGGTTCCGCAAGCCGATAAGTCTACGCAACAGGTGTGGGCCAAAGCGCAATGAGGTGAGTGATTGACCGACGGATCAAAAGTTCTGGAAGAAATGAATGACCGCTCCCGCGAGGTGTTTCGCAAGGTGGTCGAAGGCTATCTGTCCAGCGGTGAACCCGTTGGATCACGCACGCTGACACGGTCGCTGGATGAAAAGGTGTCGGCGGCGACGATCCGCAATGTGATGCAGGACCTCGAGTTTCTTGGCCTGTTGGACAGCCCGCATATCAGCGCGGGACGTGTGCCGACACAGCTTGGTCTGCGCATGTTTGTCGATGGTCTTCTTGAAGTGCGGGATCTCGATCTCGATGATCGGCAAAAGATCGACGCAACGGTGACAAGCAACAGTCAAGACGTAGGCTCCATCCTGGATCGGGTCGGGTCGGCCCTGTCGGGTGTCACCCATGGCGCATCGCTTGTCTTGACGCCAAAACACGAGGCGGCGATCAAGCATATCGAATTTGTGCCAGTGGGGGGCGATCAGGCCCTGGTGGTCCTGGTGTTTGCCGACGGGCATGTGGAGAACCGCCTTTTCACGCCACCACCGGGGCAGACACCAAGTTCCATGCGCGAGGCCGCGAATTTCCTCAATGCGCTTGTCGAAGGTAAAACGCTGTCGGAATTGCAACGGACAATCAAGGACGACATGGCGGACAAACGGCGCGAACTTGATGCGCTGGCGGCAACTTTGGTTGAGCAGGGGCTTGCCGTTTGGGATGAGACCGCCGATATGTCAGGCCGCCTGATCGTGCGCGGCCGGTCGAACCTGCTGGCCGAAGAAACTCACGCCGATGAACTGGAGCGCATCCGCGAGCTGTTCGACGATCTTGAACGTAAGCGGGACATTGCCGAATTTCTGGAATTGACAGAAGAGGGCGACGGTGTGCGCATTTTTATCGGTTCTGAGAATAAACTTTTCTCACTTTCGGGTTCCTCTTTGGTTGTCTCTCCTTATATGAACGCTGACCGTAAGATAATCGGTGCGGTTGGGGTCATTGGCCCGACACGTCTGAATTACGGGCGGATCGTACCGATCGTAGACTACACAGCGCAGCTCGTCGGGAAATTGCTCGGCGACCGCAACCAAGGGTAACAAGATGGCGGATACGGATCACACAAAGGATTTTCTCGACAGCTTGGCAGATGCCGAGGCAGAGGAAAACGAAGCACTGGAAGAAGAGATCAGCGAAGAGGCCGCTGATCTGGATGCTTTGCGTGCTGAACGGGATGATCTGAAAGACAAGTTCATGCGCGCACTGGCCGATGCAGAAAACGCGCGCAAGCGGTCCGACAAGGATCGCCGCGAAGCGCAGCAATATGGTGGTTCTCGCCTCGCTCGCGATTTGCTGCCGGTGTATGACAACCTGTGCCGTGCCCTCGAATCGATATCGGAAGAACAACGTGAATCGTCCGAGGCCTTGATTGAAGGTCTGGAACTGACGCTGCGGGAATTGCGGAGCGTTTTCAGCAAACATGGTGTTCAGCCGATAAAGCCGGAAGTCGGCGACAAGTTTGATCCTCAGCACCACGAAGCGATGTTCGAAGCACCTGTACCCGGCACAACCGCAGGCGACATCATTCAGGTCTCTGCCGAAGGATTCATGTTGTACGACAGGCTTTTGCGCCCGGCGCAGGTCGGCGTCAGCTCAACACCGAAATCCTAATCGCCGTCTTCCTGTACCAGGGTTTTGAGCTGGTACAGAGCCTGTAGCGCCTCCATGGGTGTCATCGTGTCGGGGTGCAGATCCTTGATCTGTGCCTCGATCTCGTTTTCGGATTTTGAGGTTGCCGGCTGTGGTGCGCTGGCGACGGCGGAAAACAACGGAAGATCGTCGATCAGCGCCTTGGGCGAAGTGTTTTCCCGCTCGCCTTTTTCCAGCGCCTCGAGAACTGATCGGGCGCGGGTGATTACCGCGGGTGGCAACCCGGCCAATTGCGCAACTTGCACACCATAAGACCGATCCGCCGCCCCGTCCCGCACCTCGTGCAGGAAGATCACGTCGCCGTCCCATTCGCGCACCGCGACGGTCGCGTTCGTGACCCCGTCGAGCGTTGCGGCCAGCGCCGTCAGCTCGTGATAATGCGTGGCAAAAAGCGCGCGCACCCGGTTCTGCGATTGCAGGTGTTCCAAGGTTGCCCATGCGATCGAGAGCCCGTCATACGTCGCCGTGCCCCGTCCAATCTCGTCCAGAATAACAAGAGACCGATCATCCGCTTGGTTCAGGATCGCGGCGGTTTCGACCATTTCCACCATGAACGTCGATCGCCCGCGCGCAAGATCGTCAGACGCGCCAACGCGGCTGAAAACCTGGCTGACCAGCCCGATATGTGCCGATTGCGCCGGAACGTAGGATCCAACCTGCGCCAATAGGGCAATCAGCGCGTTCTGGCGCAGGTAGGTGGACTTGCCGGCCATGTTCGGACCCGTGAGCAGCTTTATCGCGGCAGCGTCTCCTGCGGCGTTCAATTGGCAATCATTGGCGACGAAGCCTGTATCGCCGCTTTTCAATGCGCGTTCCACGACCGGGTGGCGGCCCGCGGTGATCTCGAATGCGCGGCTGTTATCCACCGTGGGACGGCACCAGTCCAGATCGCTTGCAAGATCGGCCAGAGCCGTTGCAAGATCCAGCTCGGCAAGCCCGGTCGCAAGCGTATTGAGCGCCGCTTGTTGGTCCAGAATTGCGGCTTTCAATGTCTCATAGAGCCGCTTTTCAATCTCGATCGCTTCGGTTCCGGCACTCATGATGCGCCGTTCAAGTTCGGAGAGTTCGACCGTGGTGAACCGGATCTGGTTGGCTGTCGTTTGCCGGTGAATAAAGGTTTCGTTCAGCGGCGGCGCCATCATCGTTTGTGCATGGGTGGCGGTGGTTTCAATGAAATAGCCCAAAACGTTGTTGTGCTTGATCTTAAGCGACGACACCCCCGCCATCTCGGAATATTTGGCCTGAAGGCCTGCGATGACACCGCGTCCTTCGTCACGCAGCGTGCGGGCTTCATCCAGCTCGGCGGCGTAGCCCGGCGCAATGAATCCCCCATCCCGCGCCAGAAGCGGGGGGTCGGCCACAAGCGCATCATCGAGAAGATCGAGAAGCGCGTCATGTCCGGTGCAGGCGGTAACCGATGCTTGCAACAGATGGGGCAGTGTATGTGGCTCTAACACAACCGTAATTGCATTTGCCTGCTCCAGAGCATTGCGAATGGCCGTCATGTCTCTGGGGCCGCCGCGATCCAGCCCAAGCCGTGACAGCGCCCGGTCAAGATCGGCGACCCGTTTCAACGCATCCCGCACGTGTTTGGCTGCGGCTACGTTTGACATTGCCCAATCGATAGCTTCTTGCCGGTCGCGGATCGTGGCAAGATCACACGAAGGGGTGGACAGTCGACGTTCCAACAACCGCGCACCGCTGGCTGTTGCGGTGCGGTCGATGACTGATAACAAGGATCCGGCCCGCCCTCCGTTCAGGCTGTGTGTCAGTTCGAGGTTTCGCCGTGTTGCCGCATCGATAAGCATCGCGTGGCCCAGCTTTTCCTGCTGCGGCGGACGCAAGAGCGGCAAGCGCCCCTTTTGCGTCAGATCGAGATAATCGAGCAATGCACCCAACGCGGACAATTCCGGCCGTGAAAATCGCCCGTAGGCTTCCAGCGACGAGACAGCGAAGTGTCGTTCCAGCCGAGTCTGTGCACTGGTCGAATCGAAGCTGGATTTGCCCAGCGACGTCGCTTCGATTCCAAGATCTTTCAACACTTCGGAGACAACCGTATCCATTTCGTCGGCCATCAAGACCTCGGCCGGGGACAGTTGCGCCAATTCCGGACCGACGCGGGCCAGGGGCAGGGGCAAGACATGCAGCGCACCGGTCGAGATATCTGTCCAGGCCAGCGCCCATTCGTCTCTGACGCAGGCCAAAGCGGCAAGGAAATTGTGGCGCCGGGCTTCGAGAAGCGTGTCTTCTGTCAGGGTGCCGGGCGTGACGAGACGCACGACGTCACGCTTGACCACGGATTTGTGCCCGCGCTTTTTCGCCTCGGTGGGACTTTCCATCTGTTCGCAGACGGCCACGCGAAACCCCTTGCGGATCAGCGTCAGCAAATACCCTTCGGCACTATGGACCGGCACGCCGCACATCGGGATGTCATCGCCATCATGTTTGCCCCGCTTTGTCAGCGCGATGTCGAGCGCTTCTGCGGCGGCAACCGCATCGTCAAAGAACAATTCATAAAAATCACCCATGCGGTAGAACAATAAAGCGTCTGAATACTGGGATTTTATTTCCAGATATTGCGCCATCATGGGTGTGACGGGTGATTTATTCGCGTTCACAATCTTCCCCTTGGTGCTTTGGCATGACATTAAGACGAGCGAGGCGGGCGGAAAACCCGAATTTGATCAATGAGGCCCTGACTGCATGTCCAATCCAAAGTTCACCCGCGAGGAGGCTCTTGCCTTTCATCTTGAACCGACCCCCGGCAAGTGGGAGGTGCAGGCGACCGTTCCGATGACAACGCAACGGGATCTGTCTCTTGCCTATTCCCCCGGTGTCGCCGTCCCGTGCGAGGATATCGCAAAGGACCCGGGGCTTGCCTATGATTATACGAACAAGGGCAACCTTGTTGCGGTGATCTCGAATGGAACGGCGGTTCTGGGGCTGGGCAATCTTGGCGCGCTTGGGTCCAAACCGGTGATGGAGGGCAAATCGGTTCTCTTCAAGCGGTTTGCGGATGTGAACTCCATCGACATCGAACTCGATACCGAAGACCCCGACGCCTTTTGCCAAGCCGTGCGCCTGATGGGTCCGACCTTCGGGGGCATCAATCTGGAAGACATCAAGGCGCCCGAGTGCTTCATCATCGAGCAGCGGCTCAAGGAAGAAATGGACATCCCCGTTTTCCATGACGACCAGCACGGAACAGCGGTGATCTGTGCGGCAGGGTTGATCAATGCGCTGCACCTTTCCGGCAAGAAGATCGAGGATGTGAAGATCGTGCTGAACGGTGCCGGGGCGGCGGGCATTGCCTGTATCGAACTGCTCAAGCGCATGGGGGCACGGCACGACAATTGCGTCGTGGCCGATACCAAGGGTGTGATCTACCAAGGCCGCACGGAAGGCATGAACCAGTGGAAATCCGCCCATGCGGTCAAGACGGATTCGCGCACGCTGCAAGAGGCGATGGTCGGGGCCGACGTGTTCCTCGGGGTCAGCGTCAAGGGGGCCGTGACGCAGGACATGGTGCGGTCGATGGCCGACAACCCGGTGATCTTTGCCATGGCGAACCCCGATCCCGAGATCACGCCGGAAGAGGCCCACGAGGTGCGGGTCGATGCCATCGTCGCCACCGGGCGCAGCGACTATCCGAACCAGGTGAACAACGTTCTGGGCTTTCCCTACTTGTTCCGTGGTGCGCTCGACATCAATGCGCGGGCGATCAACGACGAGATGAAGATCGCCTGCGCGCAGGCGCTGGCAGAGCTTGCGCGCGAAGACGTGCCTGACGAGGTGGCGCTGGCCTATGGCAAGAGCCTGAGCTTCGGACGCGACTACATCATCCCAACGCCCTTTGATCCGCGTCTGATCCACAGGATTCCGCCTGCCGTGGCCAAGGCGGGAATGGACACCGGAGCGGCGCGGCGACCGATCATTGATCTGGATGCCTATGAAGATTCGCTGAAATCACGGATGGATCCGACCGCCAGCATCCTGCGCAGCATAAACGCGCGGGCGCGGTCGGCGCAGGCACGCATGATCTTTGCCGAAGGCGATGATCCGCGCGTGTTGCGCGCCGCGGTGATGTATCAGCGCAATGGCTTTGGAAAGGCGCTGGTTGTCGGGCGAGAGTCCGATGTGCAGGCCAAGCTCGAAGAGGCGGGTCTGGCCGATGCCGTGCGCGAGATCGACGTCGTGAACGCCGCCAAAACCCAGCATCTGGAGCGCTACAAGCAGTTTCTTTACGGCCGGCTTCAGCGCAAGGGACATGACCGGCAGGATATCCACCGGCTCGCTGCCCGGGATCGGCACGTGTTTGCGGCGCTGATGCTGCAACAAGGGCATGGCGATGCGTTGGTCACCGGGGCCACGCGGAAATCCGCGCATGTGATGGAGTTGATCAACCATGTTTTCGATGCCGACGCGTCGCATGGGGCGGCCGGTGTCACCGCGCTTTTGGTCAAGGGGCGCATCGTCCTGATGGCGGACACACTCGTGCACGAATGGCCGAACGAGGAAGAGCTTGCCAATATTGCGGAACAGGGCGCCGATGTGGCCCGCCTTCTGGGCCTGGAGCCGCGCGTGGCGTTCGTGTCGTTCTCGACGTTTGGATACCCGGTGTCCGAACGCGCAGAGAAGATGCATATCGCGCCTCGCGTGTTGGACAAGCGTGGCGTGACTTTCGAGTACGAGGGCGAGATGACAGTCGATGTCGCGCTGAATCGCACTTCGCAGAAGTCTTATCCCTTCCAGAGGCTGACCGGTCCCGCGAATGTCCTTGTCGTGCCCGCGCGCCATTCCGCGTCAATATCGGTCAAGCTGATGCAGGAAATGGCCGGCGCGACGGTCATCGGACCGATTTTGGCCGGTGTGGACAAGTCCATCCAGATTTGCTCCACCTCCAGCACGGCGAGCGATATCTTGAACATGGCGGTTCTGGCAGCCTGCAAGGGAGGCTGAGCATGGCGGTCTATAACCTTGGCTCTATCAACGCCGATCTGTTCTACCGTGTGCCGCATCTTCTTGCACCGGGGGAAACATTGGCCGCGACAGAACACAGCCGGGGCCTGGGCGGCAAAGGGGCAAATATGTCCGTCGCCGTCGCCCGGGCGGCAGCGCGGGTGAAGCATGTCGGCGCGGTCGGGCCGGATGGGCGCTGGGCCGTTGAACGGATGCTGGAATACGGCGTCGATACCCGCGCCATCATCGAGGTCGCCGCGCCGACGGGCCATGCCGTCATCATGATCGACGACCAAGGCGAAAACGCGATCCTGATCCATCCCGGAGCAAATCACGCCTTGTCAGAGACTGATATACAGCAGGCGTTGACCGACGCGACAGAGGCCGACCTCTTCCTGTTCCAGAACGAAACCTCGTGCCAGGTGATTGGCGCCACGCAGGCCTCGGCCAGAGGCATGCGCGTGATTTACGCGGCCGCACCCTTTGATGCCGAATCGGTGAAAACCGTGATGCCCCTGCTTGATATCCTCGTGATGAATGCGGTCGAAGCGCAGCAATTGTCGGATGCGACGGGCGCCCACCTAGCCGACCTGCCGGTGCGTGACATTATCGTGACATTGGGCGCTGAGGGCTGCCGATGGTTGAACACGGACGACGGATCCGATCAGAGCTTTCCCGCCATTCCGGTCGATCCGGTCGATACCACCGGCGCGGGGGACACCTTTACCGGTTTCCTCGTGGCCGGTCTGGATCGTGGATTGCCAATGGCGCAGGCGATTTCTCTGGGACAACAAGCCGCCGCGATCATGGTCACGCGGCAAGGCACGGCCGATGTGATCCCTGACCTGAAAGATGTGCAGGACGCCCGTTTCGGTTAACTTGCCAGGAATGGCACGTTGGCATCCCCCAGCGCCTTTCTCCGGTCCTTTGACCACAGCCTTTGCGATACCGCCTGTTTGAGTGCGCCCTGGCGGATTTCGTGGACCGGACATTCCGAGCCTATCGCAATCTCGAAGCAATCAAGCGCGGCGTAATACGTCTACGTTGGCATGAGTGTTTGCCGCTGGTCACGGGCCACATATCGCCCCGGAGGGGATATCAACGCAGCGCCCGGCGTTGTCATGGCCATGGGGCCCGTCGAAGGTCGACGGGCTGTTCCATGTTCACTTGTCTGCCAGGCGCCGGTTCCGCGCCGCCAGAAGTTTCAGGCGCAGCGCGTTGAGCTGGATGAATCCCTGCGCGTCTTTCTGATCGTAGGCGCCGGCATCTTCCTCGAAGGTGACATGCGCCTCGGAGTAGAGAGAGTGGTCGGACCAGCGGGCGACCGTGTTGACTGATCCCTTGTAGAGCTTCACGCGGACCGTGCCGGTAACATGCTCCTGGCTCTTGTCTATCAGCGCCTGCATCATCTCGCGCTCCGGCGAATACCAGAAGCCGTTATAGACCAATTCCGCATAGCGCGGCATGATCGAATCCTTCAGGTGGCCCGCGCCGCTGTCCAGCGTGATCTGTTCGATCCCGCGATGCGCCTCGAGCAGAACCGTGCCGCCCGGTGTCTCATAAATGCCACGCGACTTCATCCCGACGAAGCGGTTTTCAACGAGGTCGAGCCGCCCGATACCATGCTTTCCGCCGAGCTCGTTCAGCTTGGTCAGGATCGTGGCAGGGCTCATCGCTTCGCCATTGATCGCAACGGCATCGCCCTTTTCGAAGGTGATCTCGACCATCTCGGGTGTGTCGGGCGCGTCTTCGGGATGCACGGTGCGCTGGTAGACGTAATCGGGCGCTTCCTGCGCCGGGTCTTCGAGCACCTTGCCCTCGGAAGAGGTGTGCAGAAGGTTCGCATCGACGGAAAACGGCGCTTCGCCGCGCTTGTCCTTTGCAATCGGGATCTGGTTCTTTTCGGCAAAATCCAGCAGCCTGGTGCGCGAGGAAAGATCCCATTCCCGCCATGGCGCAATGACCTTGATATCCGGGTTGAGCGCATAGGCCGCCAGCTCGAACCGAACCTGGTCGTTGCCTTTGCCGGTTGCCCCGTGACTGACCGCGTCGGCCCCGGTCTCCGCCGCGATCTTGACCAGGCGCTTGGAAATCAGCGGGCGGGCAATCGAGGTGCCGAGCAGGTACAACCCCTCATAAAGCGCATTCGCGCGGAACATCGGAAAGACAAAATCACGCACGAATTCTTCGCGGATATCCTCGATATAGATGTTCTCGGGCTTGATCCCCAGCATGACCGCCTTTTCGCGCGCCGGTTCAAGCTCTTCTCCCTGGCCCAGATCGGCGGTGAAGGTGACCACGTCGCAGCCATACTCGGTTTGCAACCATTTGAGGATGATCGAGGTATCGAGGCCACCGGAATAGGCCAGCACAACTTTTTTGGGCGCAGACATGGGTTTTCCTTTAACGGGTTTGCCGGGGCGATTACTTGTTTTTCCGGACAGGGGCAAGAAGTGGCTGCTTGGCAGGCTTCACAAGAGCAGGATGATACGCATGGCGCAGGGTTGGCTGATTTTCCGACATTCCTTCAACCTGTTGATGGAAAATCTCGAACAGGCGTTCCGCCTGTCATTATTGCTGTACCTGGTTCAGAGTTCATACGTGATTTACGTTTTTTTCAACCCGCCGCAAACAACCGAAATGGAAGGCATGCAGGTCATGGTGACAGCGCCCGAAGACATGCTGCCAACCGTTTTCTTCGGTTTTATCGCCATTGTCGGAAGCGTCTGGATCGCCGTCGCATGGCACCGGTTCGCATTGAACGGGGAGGTGACGCGCGGGTGGCTTCCAGAGTTTCGAGGATCATTGATCCTCGGGTATCTGGGGCGGTCGATCCTGATCGGAGCCTTGGTGATTTTTGGCGTCATTGTCCTGTCGATCCCGATCAGCATCATCGCGATCGGGCTACCGGGGTTGGCCGGGCTGATGACATTGATCATGATCGGGGCAGGGGCCTATTTCTTTTTCCGGCTCGGGATCATGTTGCCGGCCGCAGCGGTGGGTGAGCACCTTACATTGGCGGATGCATGGGATGCGACCAGCGGAAAAAGCGACACGATCCTGACACTGGCCTTGATCGTGGTCGGTGGCAGTGTCGTGATCCAGCTTCCCTCGCAATTCAACGATGCGCCCGATTCGACCATCACCCTTGTTTACACTCTGGTCGTGAACTGGTTCGCCACGATCATCGGGATTTCTGTTCTGACGACGCTTTATGGGCATTACGTCGAAGAGCGGCCCATCAACTGACCTCTGTTTCCCTGAAGGGGGATCAATGACCGACTTTGCTCAATCAGCGCGTGATGCGACCCAGGCGATGCGCGACGTGTTTCCGCAGACGCCTCTTTTGCGCAATGCGCATCTGTCCGATCTTTACGATGCCAACATCTATCTCAAACGCGAGGATCTCTCGCCGGTGCGCAGCTACAAACTGCGCGGTGCATTCAATGCCATGCGCAAACGGCCCGACGCCAATCTCTTTGTTTGTGCCAGTGCCGGAAACCATGCGCAGGGCGTTGCGTATATGTGCCGACATTTCGGCAAGAGCGGCGTGATCTTCATGCCGGTGACAACGCCGCAGCAGAAGATCCAGAAAACAGCGATGTTCGGCGGCGACAGCATCGAGATCCGCCTGACCGGGGATTACTTCGACGATACTTTGGCGGCGGCACAGGCGTTTTGCGCCGAAGCGGGTGGGCACTTCCTGTCACCCTTCGACGACGAGGATGTGATCGAAGGGCAGGGCAGCGTGGGTGTCGAAATCCTCGCACAACTGGGCGGAATGCCCGATCATATCGTCTTGCCCGTGGGGGGCGGTGGCTTGTCGGCAGGAATGCTCAGCTATCTTGGCACCGGGTGCCAATACACCTTCGTTGAACCGGCGGGCGGTGCCAGTTTGCGTGCGGCGCTCGAAGCCGGCCGGCCGGTGCGCCTGCCGCATGTGGATACATTTGCCGATGGTGCCGCGGTCGGGCAGATCGGGCAACGTACATTCGCGCGGTTGAAGGGGGTCGGATTGGCCAATACCCTGACAATTCGCGAGGATCGGCTGTGTACGACGATCCTGGAGATGCTGAATGTGGAAGGGATCGTCCTGGAGCCTGCCGGCGCGCTGTCTGTCGATGCCTTGCAGGATCTGGGCCAGTCGATTCGCGGGCGTACCGTTGTCTGCGTGACCACCGGTGGAAATTTCGATTTCGAACGCCTGCCCGAGGTGAAGGAGCGCGCCCAGAAATACCTTGGTTTGAAGAAATACTTTATCCTTCGCCTGCCGCAGCGACCGGGGGCGCTCAAGGATTTCCTGAACTTGCTTGGACCGGATGATGATATCTCGCGGTTCGAGTACCTGAAGAAATCCGCGCGCAATTACGGATCCGTCCTGATTGGAATCGAAACGCGTGACGCAGCGAATTTCGGTTTGTTATTCTCGAAGTTGGAAGAATCCGGGTTCACCTATCAGGATATCACCCATGACGATCTGCTGTCGCAGTTCGTGATCTGAGACTCGTCAGGCCGCGAATCGTTTGGCGTACCCCGCCTCGAAAAAACGGCGCGACCGGGCGTACAGATCCTTGAGCGTTGCAACATCAATCCCTGCGCTGTTCGCTTCGCCCTGGCTGCACACTGTGGAAAGGTCGGAAAAGCCGAGATTCAGGGCCGATCCCTTCAGAAAATGCATCAATTCGCGCATCTCTTCGGGGTTGTCAGCCGCGCCATCAAGGCGGAACAGCGTGTCCTCAACCTCCAGCAGGAACAGCTCCGCCACCTCGGCAAAATCCTCTGCGCCGATTTCATCCCGCAATTGTGCTACGCGACTCCAGTCTATCATGGACGCCTCCATCCTCAGGGATGCGTAGCAGAAAAGCATGACCATCCCTCGATACGCAAAGTTCGAATGAGGCGAATTTTAACATTCACCTGTGCTTAACTTCTGCGGCCTAGACCGGATGCGGGGGCCGACGCATTGGTTGGTAAATTGGTTATGGTACAGGACGCAGAATATGCGTTCCCTGATGTTCAGGACACTGAATTTCGCCGCGTTCTCGTGGTGGATGATAGCCTTGTGCAGCGTCGGATCCTCACCCTCATGCTGGAAAGATGGGGGTTTGATGTGATCGCAGCTGAAGATGCCGAACGCGGTCTGGCCCTGTGTGATGGCTTTCAGCCGGACTTCATCATTTCCGATTGGATGATGCCGGGAATGAGCGGGCTTGATTTCTGCACCGCCTTCCGGGCCGCGCCGCGTGACAGCTATGGCTATTTCATCCTCCTGACCTCGAAATCCGACAAAGCCGCCGTCGCCTCTGGCCTGGAATCGGGGGCGGATGATTTCCTGACCAAGCCTGTGAACGGGGACGAACTGCGCGCCCGTATCAATGCAGGGGCACGCATCCTGTCGATGGAGCGGGAACTGAAGGCAAAGAACCGCGTGATCGCGGACACATTGTCCCAGCTTCAGACGATTCACGCGTCCATCGACAAGGATCTGCAACAGGCACGCGTGCTGCAGCAATCGCTCATGCCGCTGCGTCAGGCCACTTTCGGCCAAAACCGGGTGAGCGTCCTGCTGCGCTCCTGCGGTCATGTCGGCGGTGATCTTGCCGGTATGTTTGGCGCAGACTCCGGCGATTTCGGCCTGTTCAGTCTTGATGTGTCCGGGCATGGTATCACCTCCGCCATGATGACCGCACATGTCGCGGGCTATCTAAGTGCGGAGTATCCCGGCGAAAACCTGGCGCTGACACGACAGGGGGAGGAGCTTGTTTTCTTGCCGCCGCACCGTGTGGCGGCGCGGCTCAACGCGCGGGTGGCGGGCCAACAAGGGGTTACTGAATACCTGACACTGGCCTATGTCCATGTCTGCCCGTCAACCGGGATCGCGCGGTTCGTGCAGGCGGGGCATCCGCCGCCGCTCTTGCTGCGCCGGAACGGCGACGCGGCGTTTATCGGCACCGGCGGTCTGCCGGTCGGCCTCATCAAGGACGCCACATTCGAGGACCACGCGATCCAGTTGGCGCCCGGGGATCGTTTGCTGCTCTATTCCGACGGCTTCACCGAGGCGCGCATGCCGGACCAGACCCTGCTCGAGGAAGACGGCCTGTTGCGGCTTGTCCAATCGCTCCCGCCGGACAAGACCGGGCCGGATTTCCTCGATGCGCTCTACGATGCGCTTTCGGTGGCCGCGCAGGGAACCGATGACTTTGCCGATGATATTTCAGCCGCGCTTCTGGAATACAGCGGCGCGTGACGCAAAGCGCGCAACGAACGCGCGGTCGCCGGAATTGGCAAGCTCTGGCATTGCATCGTCAATGGTCATCCAGAGCGCGGTGTGACCCGGCTCTGACGGAGCGCTGTATTGCATCACGGGCAACGCCATGTAGATCAGGCATATCTTTTCCGCCCAAAGATCGTATTCCGGCATATAGGTGAACCGGCGATACGCACCCAGCCGCTGCGCTCGTGCGATCCGCCAGCCGGTTTCTTCGTACACCTCCCGGATCAATGCCTGCACGGGTGATTCACCGGGATCGAGCCCGCCGCCGGGCAATTGAACCTCCGGCTCTGGCGCGTCCTGATGCGTGAGCAGAAGCCCGTCCCCCATGGGCAGAATCGCGTATGCGCCCGTGCGCTGAATATAGGATCGCCCGTTTTCCGGCGGGTCGCCAAACCTGCGCATCATGCCAAACCCCGTTCGCCCCCCTTGGACCTGTGCCTGTGTCGTTTATATAGTCACGAACATGCCCGAAGACGGCAAGCAAGGAAATTTCATGACACTTGGTTCGAAACTCGCCTGGGACGATACCGTCCTGCCATTCCAACTTGACCACTCGGACACGCGGGGTCGTGTGGCGCGGCTGGACGGTGTGCTGAGCGGCATTCTCAAGCAGCACGATTATCCGCCGGCCGTCGAAGCGTTGGTGGCCGAGATGGCGCTGCTGACCGCGCTCATCGGCCAGACGATCAAGTTGCGCTGGAAGCTGTCGCTCCAGGTGCAGTCCAAAGGCGCTGTGCGCATGATCGCCACCGATTTCTATGCCCCGGAGTCCGAAGGCGATCCCGCCTTGATCCGTGCCTATGCGAGCTTTGATCCTGCCAAGGTCACGGATGGCCCGGCGATGGAACAGATCGGAGACGGCTATTTCGCGATCCTGATGGACCAGGGTCAAGGGATGCAGCCTTACCAGGGGATCACGCCACTCTCTGGCGACTCGCTGGCCAGCTGCGCGGAGGCGTATTTTGCGCAATCCGAACAATTGCCGACCAGGTTCGCGCTCAGCTTTGGACAATCACTGGAGCCGGGTGTCGCGCAGCATTGGCGTGCGGGCGGTATCATGATCCAGCATATGCCCAAAGCGTCGCCCTTCGCCTCCGAAGAGGGCGGATCCGGAGAGGAAGGGTTGCTTTTGGCCGATGATCTTCTGGACGCGGAGGAGGGCGAGAACTGGAACCGCGTCAACAGCCTTCTCGCCACGGTCGAGGAAATCGAGTTGATCGGACCCTCGCTGCCAGCGACGGATCTGCTCTTCCGCCTCTTTCACGAGGAAAAGCCGCGGGTTTTCGACGCCATGCCGGTACGCTTTGGCTGCACCTGTTCCGAAGACCGCGTGCGGCAAAGCCTGTCGATCTATTCCGCCAAGGATATCGCGAAGATGACAACCGACGACGGCCGGGTCACGGCGGATTGTCAATTCTGCGGCGCGCATTACGATCTGGACCCGGCCACAGTCGGGTTCGAGGCGGACGATGCGTCGGGTGAATGACCGTGCCCGGCTTGTGGCCGCGTTGGAGCAGAACACGGTCGCGTCGTCCGATTTCGATCTGAACGCGGATATTGCCTTGCCGGTGGGGCGCAAACTGCGGCCCGCGGGCGTTCTGGTGCCGATCCTGCCCACGTCGAAAGGTGCCGATGTATTGCTGACCAAGCGGTCGTCCCGGCTCAAGCATCATCCGGGCCAAATCGCTTTCCCCGGCGGCAAACAGGACGAGGGCGATTCGAGTGTGATCGACGCGGCCTTGCGCGAGGCGGAAGAAGAGGTCGGGTTGCCGCGCGATCACGTCGCGCCCCTTGGCACGCTGCCGACCCACGAAACGGTGACGGGCTTCCTTGTCACACCCGTTTTGGGGTGGATCGACCGCCCCTTCGACATCGTGTCCGAGATCGGAGAGGTTGCCGAGGTGTTTCGTGTGCCGCTGGCCCATGTGACCGAAACGCGTCTCTATTCCGTCCAGTCCCGCCGTTGGCGTGGCACCCTGCGCAATTACTATACAGTTCCCTTCGGACCCTATTACATCTGGGGGGCCACGGCGCGTATCCTGCGCGGGCTGGCCGAGCGGATGGAGAGGCTATGAAGGTTACAGGCGACTGGCTGACGCGGGACAGCACGCAGGCGGTGTTCGCGGCACTCCAGGTTCAAGGGCATGTCGCCCTGGCCGTGGGGGGATGCGTGCGCAACGCGCTGATGCAGGTGCCGGTGACCGATGTGGATATTGCCACCGATGCCACGCCCGAACAGGTTCAGGATTTGGCCAGGGCCGCCAACCTGAAATCCGTCCCGACCGGCATCGACCACGGCACCATCACCGTCGTGGCAGACAAGCTCGGATACGAGATCACGACGTTTCGCGCGGACACCGAAACCGACGGACGGCACGCCATCGTGCGCTTTTCAACCGATATCACAGAGGATGCAAAGCGGCGCGATTTCACCATGAACGCGCTTTATGCCCATGCGGACGGCACGGTGATCGACCCGCTGACCGGGCTTGCTGACCTCAAGGCGCGGCGCGTGCGTTTCATCGGGGACGCGCATGCGCGGATCACCGAAGATTACTTGCGAATCCTGCGGTTTTTCCGGTTTTCCGCGTGGTACGGCAACGCGGATCACGGGTTCGATGCCGATGCTCTTGCCGCGATTGCCGAGACACGTGAAGGTTTGGCGGGCCTGTCCCGCGAACGCGTCGGCGCCGAAATGATCAAGCTGTTGTCAGCCCCGGACCCGTCTCCGGCGATTGCATCAATGGCGCTGGTCGGGGTGTTGCACGCAACGCTTCCCGGCAGTCAAGCGCGCGCGCTTGGCCCGCTTGTGCATCTGGAACAGAGCGTCGACCGCGCGCCCGATCCGTTGGTGCGACTTGCGGCGCTGGGCGTTTTTGATGGCACTGCCCTTCGCCTGTCGAAGAAGGATCAAAAGCGACTTGCGCAGTATCAGAGCCTGATATCGACGGTCATGGCCCCGGCGGAACTGGGCTATCGGCATGGCAGGCGCATCGCACAGGATGTCATTCTGCTTCGCGCGGCGATGCTTGAAAGATCCCTCGACACATCAGATCTGGTCACGGCTGAAAAGGCTGCGACGCAGAGGTTCCCCGTGAAGCCCGGAGACTTGATGCCCGCCTATTCGGGCGCGGCGCTTGGCCAAAAGCTGCAGGAGGTCGAGGACCGGTGGATCGCGTCAGGCTTCGCGTTGTCGCGGGACGAGCTTCTCGACTGAGCCGGGATCCTATCGCGAAAAAAACCCGCGCTAGACTTTCGCCGCGATAGAGACAACACCGGGGATTGCATTATCTCTTGTCACGGCGCGGCCGCGGATGGCGGCGGCAATGGCCTCAATCCAAGCTTCAGGAGTCCGTCGGGTGTTCCGTTTCTTCGAAAATCTGGTGGACCCCTACGTTTCCTACGAGGAAAAGGACACGCCGCCGCAGCGGCTTTTGCCCTTCATGCTGGATTATGCCCGTCCGTTCCGTCGCATCTTTGCCTATACCGCCATGATGTCGGTGGTGATCGCCGCGATCGAGATCGGACTGATCTGGGCAATGGGCTGGGTCGTCGACATTCTCGCGGGTAATCCTGCCGAGGTATGGCAGGCGCATGGAGGCACTTTGATCGCCCTGGCGGTGTTCATCCTGTTGATCCGCCCTTTGTTGCAGGCGTTGGACGTGCTGCTTTTGAACAATACGATCCTGCCGAATTTCGGCACCCTGATCCGGTGGCGCGCGCATAAACACGTGTTGCGCCAATCCATTGGCTGGTTCGAAAACGATTTCGCCGGGCGCATTGCAAACCGGATCATGCAAACACCCCCCGCCGCCGGCGAAGCGGTGTTCCAGGTTTTCGATGCGATCACATACGCGCTGGCCTATGTTGTCGGTGCGCTGGTGCTGCTCGGGCAAGCCGATCCCCGGCTTGCCATCCCGCTGGTCGGCTGGCTGCTGCTTTACGGCGCGCTTGTCCGCTGGACCGTCAAACGTATCGGTCCGGCAAGCCAGGCCGCGTCCGACGCCCGGTCCGAAGTGACGGGCCGCGTGGTGGACAGCTACACCAACATCCATTCGGTCAAGATGTTCGCCCATGGCGCCAGCGAATTGACCTATGCCAAGGATGCGATCGAAAACACGCGCCGCACCTTCCAGACGGAAATGCGGCTTTTCACAATCATGGACATCGTGCTTGTCACGCTGAATGGTCTTTTGATCGTGGCCGTTGTCGGCTGGGCGTTCTGGCTCTGGATGCAGGGCCAGGCGAGCGTCGGGGTGGTTGCGGCCGCCACCACGCTGACGCTGCGGCTCAACTCCATGACCGGGTGGATCATGTGGGCGCTGACATCCTTCTTTCGCCAGCTTGGCATCGTTCGCGAAGGCATGCAGACCATCGCGCAACCGATCACGCTGGTCGACGATGCGGATGCGCAACCGCTCACGCTTGATCGGGGGCGGATCGAAATCCAGTCCCTGACACACCATTACGGGCGTGAAACCGGCGGTCTGGATAATATCAGCCTGATTATCGAACCGGGGGAAAAGGTGGGTCTGATCGGGCGGTCCGGCGCCGGGAAATCCACCTTGGTCAAACTCCTCCTGCGGTTTTACGACCCCGAGGGCGGGCGCATCCTGATCGACGGTCAGGATATCACCACCGTCACCCAGGATAGTCTGCGGCTGGCCATCGGCATGGTACAGCAGGACAGCTCCCTCTTGCACCGCTCCGTGCGAGACAACATCCTGTACGGCCGTCCCGATGCCACCGAAGCCGAACTGATCGCCGCCATCCGGCAAGCGCAGGCAGATGAATTCGTTCACACGCTCCAGGACCCTCGGGGTCGCACGGGATTGGACGCCCAAGTGGGCGAGCGCGGTGTGAAACTGTCCGGCGGACAGCGCCAACGCGTGAGCCTTGCCCGCGTGATCCTGAAGGATGCGCCGATCCTGCTTCTGGACGAAGCGACAAGCGCGCTCGATTCCGAGGTCGAGGCGGCGATACAGGACACGCTTTATGGCATGATGGAAGGCAAGACGGTGATCGCCATCGCGCACCGCCTGTCGACCATTGCCCATATGGACCGTATCCTGGTTATGGACCAGGGTCGGATCGTCGAAGAAGGTGCACATGACGCGCTCTTGGCGCAAGGCGGGCTCTATGCGGCGTTCTGGGCGCGGCAATCGGGCGGATTCATCGACCCGGACACGAAAGCGGCAGAATGATGCGAAATTTCTACCATGGCCTGATCCTGCGAGCGGGCAACCTGATCAATCCGAAATCACCGGCGCTGGGTGTGCCGCCACGCCAGCTTCGGGCGTTCATGGCTTGGTGCCTGCGCGGCGGGTGGCGTATCGTCTGGTTCGGTGTCCTGATCTCGGTTCTGGCGGGCATCACGGAAGTCGTCTCGATGCGGCTCCTGGGGTCGGTTGTCGATGCCGTTGCCGCCACACCTTCGAACGATTTTCTCGGTGAACATGGCTGGCTGGTCTTGGCCTGCGTCCTTGTTCTGCTGGTGGCGCGCCCGCTTTTGTTTGGCGGTCTGGCGCTGACGCAATCGGTGATGATCGGTCCGAACATCGGCATGCAGACGATGGCCCGCATGTTCCGCTGGACGCTGGGCCAGTCGGTGACATTCTTCGACAATGACTTTGCCGGCCGCCTGGCGCAGAAGAAGATGCAGGCCTCGACATCCCTGACGGAAATCGTGATCGAAACGGTGAACGCCGTGACCTTTGGACTGGCCACGGTTCTGGGCACGGCGGTCCTGGTGGGGGCGGTCAATCTGTGGATGGTGCTGGCCCTGGCGCTCTGGTTCGCGGTCTATGTCCTGTTCCTGCGCGTCATGCTGCCGATCATCCGCACGCGTTCTGCCGCGCGGGCCGAGGCGAAGGCGCAGGTCACCGGGCAGGTCGTGGACACGATCAGCAACATCAAGACGGTCAAGCTGTTCGCCGGAGACCGTCACGAAGACAGCAAGGCGCTGGGCGCAATGGAAGATCTGCGCCACACTGCCCTGCGCTTTGGCGAAGCGCAGACCCTGTTCCGGCTTGGCCTGATGTTCATCGCCGGTATCCTGCCCGTCGTCTTGGTGGCCATGGCCATCGCCCTGCGTGGCACCGGCGTGACACCGGGTGACGTGGCCGCTGTCGGAGCGGTGGGGATTCGCCTGTCACAGATGACCGGCTGGATCAGCTATACGATGATGGTGATCTATAGCCATCTGGGAGAGGTCGAGGACGGCATGAACACCCTCGCCCCGCCCGACCGGATCGAAGATGCGGCAGAGGCGCGCGATCTGGATGTGACCGATGGGGCAATCCGTTTCGAAACCGTATCATTTGCCTATGGCCAGCGCGATGGCGGGATCGAGAATGTCACGCTCGACATTCATCCAGGCGAAAAGCTCGCCATTGTCGGCGCGTCAGGTGCCGGCAAATCGACCCTCGTGTCTTTGCTGTTGCGGCTCTATGATACGGAAAAAGGCGCGATCCGCATCGACGGGCGGAACGTGATGCACGTCACACAGGAAAGCCTGCGGCGCCAGATCGGCATGGTCACGCAGGAAACCGCGATGTTCAATCGCTCCGCTCTTGACAATATCCGTTATGGACGGCCCGACGCCTCTGCCGAAGAGGTCTATGCCGCTGCCCGCAAAGCCGAGGCGCATGAGTTCATCCAGGACTTGTCCGACCATCGCGGGCGCAAGGGATACGAGGCGCATCTGGGTGAACGTGGTGTCAAGCTGTCCGGCGGTCAGCGGCAGCGCATCGCGCTCGCCCGTGCCATTCTCAAGGATGCGCCGATCCTCGTTCTGGACGAAGCGACAAGCGCGCTTGATTCCGAGGTCGAAGCCCAGATCCAGTCGGCACTGGAGCGGGTGATGCAGGGCAAGACGGTTCTTGCCATCGCGCACCGCCTGTCGACCATCGCCAGCATGGACCGGATCATTGTCATGGATCACGGCCATATCGCCGAGATGGGGACACATGACGACCTGTTGTCCAGGAACGGTCTTTATGCGCGCTATTGGGACAGGCAATCGGGTGGCTTCATCGGCGCGAAGGCGGCAGAATAGATCTCGACCCCCGCCCCGCGCTGAGGCACAAGCCGCATCATGACAACAGTAACGATCAAGCGCCTGGGCCATCTTGGTGACGGCATCGCCGACGGCCCGGTCTATGTGCCTGCCGCGCTTCCCGGTGAAGTGGTGAGCGGAACCCTAGTTGGCGATCACCTGCGCGACCCCAAGATCGATACGCCGTCCGGGCACCGGGTCAAACCGCCCTGCCAACATGCCAAATCCTGTGGCGGGTGCCAATTGCAGCACGCGGCGGATGCGTTCGTGTCCGACTGGAAGCGAGACGTGGTGCGACAGGCGCTCGCCGCGCATGGCATCGCGATTGATCTGCCGGCCCCGATCACCTCGCCGCCGCAGTCGCGCCGCCGCGCCACCTTTTCGGTGCGCCGCACCAAGAAAGGCGCGCTGGCCGGGTTTCACATGAAAGCGTCGGATACGATCATCGCGGTGACGAATTGCCAATTGGTGCATCCCGATTTGACAGCCGCCCTCCCGATGGTCGAGGCGCTGGGCATGTTGGGCGCGTCGCGCAAAGGCGAAATGTCGGTGCGTCTCACGCGGACCGATACCGGGCTGGACGTCGCGGTCTCCGGTGGCAAACCGATGGATATAGATCTGCACCAGGCGCTCGCCGGTCTGGCGCGGGAATACGATCTGGCCCGCATCTCGTGGGAGGGCGAGATTGCCCTGCAACGCCGCGCGCCGGTACTGCGGATTGGCCCGGCGGATGTCACAGTGCCGCCCGGTGCGTTCCTGCAAGCCACCCAACACGGCGAAACCGCGCTGATCACCGCGGTTGTTCAGGCTCTGACAGGGGCAAAACGCATCGTGGACCTGTTTTCGGGCTGCGGCACCTTTGCGCTGCCACTGGCGCAAAATGCCATGGTGCATGCCGTCGAAGGCGACCGCGACATGACCAATGCGCTGGACCAGGCCTGGCGCAACACAGCCGGTCTCAAGCGTATCACCCACGAGCCGCGCGACCTGTTTCGCAACCCTGTCCTGGCCGAGGACCTGGTGCGGTTCGACGCGGCCGTGATCGATCCGCCACGGGCCGGGGCCGGGGCCCAAGTGGCAGAGTTGGCACAGGCGCGGATTCCGCGGATTGCCCATGTGTCCTGCAACCCGGCGACCTTTGCGCGGGATTGTGCGACCCTGATCCGCGCGGGATACAGCCTTGATTGGGTAAGAGTGGTTGACCAGTTTCGATGGTCCACCCATGTGGAACTCGTGGCGCTGTTGCGTCTCGACGGATAAGAGGCAACGCAATGCGCAGCACGGTCGCGGACTTCATTGAACAAGGCTGGGTCACGAATTTCATCATCGGTGTGATCCTGTTCAACGCCATTCTTCTGGGCCTTGAAACATCGGATCAGGCGATGGCGGTGGCGGGACCGCTGATCCTCGCCCTCGATACCCTGTGCCTGTTCATCTTCGTCGTGGAAATCGCGCTCAAGATATTTGCGCATGGCTGGCGCTTTTTCCGCAGCGGCTGGAACCTTTTCGATTTCTTCATCGTCGGCATTGCCCTTGTGCCTGCAAGCCAGGGGTTCTCGGTGTTGCGGGCCCTGCGAATCCTGCGTGTGCTGCGCGTGATCTCGACGGCCCCGCGGCTGAGACGTGTGGTGGAAGGATTCGTCACCGCGCTTCCGGGCATGGGCAGCGTATTTCTCCTGATGGCGCTGATCTTCTATATCGCGTCGGTGATGGCGACCAAGCTGTTCGGTGATGCCTTTCCCGCTTGGTTCGGCGACCTTGGAAAGTCCGGCTATTCCCTGTTCCAGATCATGACGCTGGAATCCTGGTCCATGGGCATCGTGCGCCCGGTGATGGAGGTATTCCCCTGGGCGTGGGCGTTCTTTGTGCCGTTCATCATGGTCACGACCTTTGCTGTCGTGAACCTTCTGGTCGGCCTGATCGTGAATTCGATGCAGGACGCGCATGCCGAGGAATCGAACGAGCGCACGGATGCCTACCGCGACGAGGTGCTGGCCCGGCTCGAGGCGATTGAAAAACGCCTGAACGAGCGATGACATCACGCTTTTGTTTGTCGCCTCCGCAACAATTCGTGTAGCGTGGGGCAAAACAAACGAGCAGCTTTTTCATGTTACGAATTCTGTGCCTTCTGGCCTTGGCGCTTGGGCTCACCGCCTGTGGCAAGTTTCCGACCTATGATGGTCCCGAAGTGACCCGCGTGATCGTGCAAAAGGCGGATCGCAAGATGCACCTGCTGCATCATAACGCGATCCTGAAGACCTATGACGTCGGTCTCGGCTTTGCCCCCAATGGCCACAAGCAAGTCGAAGGGGACGGCAAAACCCCCGAAGGGGATTACCTGATCGACCGTCGCAACCCGAACAGCAGCTTCTACCTGTCGATCGGGATCGACTATCCGCGCCCCCGCGACATCGAATATGCCCGGTCCATGGGCAAATCGCCGGGCGGCGATATTTTCATTCATGGCCGGCCCTGGAAATACCGCAAGGGTGGGCGGGATTGGACATGGGGGTGCATTGCCGTGACCAACCGGGAGATGCGCGAGATTTACGCGATGGTGAAAAACGGCACGCCGATCACGATCAACCCGTAGGGTCCAGACCGCAGATCAGGATGGCGCGTTCATCGGGGTGAACCCGCTTTCGTCCGGCGAGCCAAGCACAAGGTTCCACCAAATCTTGCCATTGGATTCCTGGAACCAGGCAAAGCCCATGTCCCGCGCCGATGGATCGAGTATCACGGTGCGCGTGTTGTTGGCTTCCATCCAGGCGCCCAGTGTCTCAAGCTCGGTCTCATAGGTTTCCGAGATCGCTTCACCGACAAGCCGGCCGGTGTAGCCGGCGCGTTGAACCCGGTCGATCGGTGACGACCCGTCCGACCCGAAATGCCAAGGGCGGTTCTGCACGCTCATGTCACGGGAATGGGTCGCCGCGGCGGCAGTCAACCGGGCATTGAGTTCGAGCGCCGGTGCGCCGGACGCCTGCCGCAGCGCGTTGATCGCGTCGAGCATACGGAACTGGACGCGCGCGGTATCACCCGAGCGGATGCGATAGACCTTGGGCAGCGGCTTTCCGTCGGGGCCAAGCTGTGGGGGCGCGGGCGCGGTTGCGCACGCGGTCAAGGCAAATCCCGCAATCCCCAACAAGAACGTCGAACACTTCATTTCCAGCCACCCACTCCTGATCCTGCACGGGCTTATCCGCAGACATGGGTGGGATCAAACACACAAAACCGCGATTTGCCGAAATGACATTCCTTTGAATTGCGACTGAGGCATTCACGCCATATGCTAATCACGTTGAATCACGATATTTCCAATACGAGGGGCCACAGAGATGGCAAATTCACCGCGCTTTCCCGTGAACCGTCGCAGCTTTCTGGCTGGATCGGCTGCGATGATCGCAACGCCCGCGATTGCGCAGGATGTTAATGACGGGTCCACGGTCGAGATCGAGAGCGATATCACCTCGAACGTGCGCCGCAATATTTCGAGCTTCCGCACATTGGATTGGCGCCCGTATTTCAGCGACCTAAACAATGGCGCGATCCTGGTCGATATCGATTCGCGCGCCCTGCACTATTGGCAGGAAAATGGGAATTACCGGCTGTACCCATCCTCTGTCCCGTTGACAGACGATCTGACGCGCCGCGGCCGCACCAAGGTGACGTTCAAGGATCCCGAACCCGACTGGCGCCCGACGCCCTCGATGAAAGAACGGAACCCCGAGTGGCCGGATTACGTGCCTCCCGGTCCGGACAACCCCTTGGGCACCCGCGCGCTACATCTCAGCTGGACCTATTATCGCATCCACGGCACGCATGACACGCGCAAGATCGGACGGCGATCGTCCAATGGCTGCATCGGTTTGTACAACGAACATATCGAGGAACTTTACGGGCTGGCAGAAGTGGGCACTCAGGTGTTGCTAATTTGACGACATCACGTCGAGGTTGGAAAGTTGTGCAAGAAGATAGATTTGCATTTGCCATGATAAGCTGGTTAGACAGTTTTACGAGGTAAGTCTTGGGTGCTTGTCGCGTGTCACTTCTATGTGCACCGACTTGCGAATATCTGGAGGTTAATATGAAGAAACTCGTTCTCGCCGCTGCGTTCGCCGGTGCTGCTTCGACAGCAATGGCCGGTTCTTACGCAAAAGACGACGTGGTCATGGAGCCGGTTGTTGTTGTTGAAGAAGCACAGCAAAGCTCCTCGTCCGCAGGTCTTATCATCCCGCTGGTCGTGATCGCCCTGCTGGCTGCAGCAGCTTCCGACTGATCCACATCGGATGAACAGAATAGAAAAAGGCGGTGTGCAAACACCGCCTTTTTTTGTTCCGGGACCGGGGTATCCGGTCAGACGTCAATCAAGCCATCCGGTCATGTTCTCTTCGACGACCGCCGCGAGAGCCTTGATATGGGCCTCGTCATCATTGAGACACGGGATATAGGTGAAATGCTCGCCGCCCGCCTCTTCGAAACTCTCCTTGATCTCTTCGTTGATCTCTTCGAGCGTTTCGATGCAATCCGCTGAAAACGCGGGGGCACATACGGCGATGTTCTTTTTCCCGTCCTCTTCGGCCAGCCGTGCCACCTCTTCCACCGTATAGGGCTTGAGCCACTCTTCCGGACCGAATTTCGACTGGAACGTGGTGGTGATTTCCGTGTCCTCCCACCCCAGTCGCTCCTTCAGCAAGCGCGTGGTTTTCTGGCACTGGCAGTGGTACGGGTCGCCTTCCAGGAGGTATCGCTTGGGAACCCCATGGTAGGAACACACAAGGATATCGGGCCGCGTGTCGAGCTTGTCATAGGCCCGTTCGATGGATTGCGCGAGTGCTTCGATATACTTGGGGTGCTGGAAATAGGGCTCGACGGTGCGCACCGTGGGTTGCCACTTTTCGTCCATCAAGGCGCGGAAAAACTGGTCATTCGCGGTTGCGGATGTCGCCCCCGCATAATGCGGATAGAGCGGGAAAAACAGGATTTTCCGGCACCCCGCCTCGATCATGTTGCGGACCTTTGATTTCGTCGATGGATTTCCGTAGCGCATGCAGAAATCCACCATGACCTGATCGCCGTAGCGGTCCTGCATCGCCTTGCTCATCTTGGCGGTCTGGTCCTTGGTGATCGTCATGAGGGGGCTTTCGCCCTGCTCTTCGTTCCAGATCGACTTGTAGGCCTCACCCGAGCTGAACGGCCGCTTGGTCAGAATGATCAACTGCAAGAGCGGTTGCCAGAGCCATGGACTGTAGTCGATCACACGACGATCCGACAGGAATTCATTCAGATACCGCCGCATCGACCAGTAGTCATAGTTGTCCGGCGTGCCAAGATTGGCCAGGAGAACACCCACTTTCTCGGCCGGGATCTTGGGGTGGTCCGCCGGGGCGTGGGTGGGGCGTTGTGCTGTTTTCGTTGCATCCAACATCGGGCCTGAATCCTTGAACAGTTTAGCGGGCTAACTAACCTCTCCAGAGGTCAGGTCAATCTTTCACCGGCGTTTCCACCGCGTTGAGCGCATCAGCAAGCCGCTGCGACGCGGATCCGGGGCGCAATGGCTGTGGTTGCGACGCATCCGGGGCCCAGCCCGTCAGGGTCATGATCTCGAAGGTGGCAGTCACCCGCCCGGCCTGATCCGAATATGTATCGGCATAAAGCGCCATCGCCTTGGCCAGCACGTCCCGCCGTGTGAAATTTCGGACGCGCGCGGCCAGCGCGTTGCTTTCCCCCATCGCGCGCAGATCGCGCATCAGGTGCATCGGCGTCTCGTAGCTCGTGGTCAGAACCGCGCTGTCCGCGACCGGCAGGGCAAACCCGGCGCGCTGCAACAAGGCGCCCAGATCGCGGATATCCGCCATCGGCGCGACGCGGGGCGACAACCCGCCCGTCACCGCGATTTCCGCCTGCCCCATTGCCGCGCGCAATTCCCAAAGCGTCTGCCCGCCCAGCGTCAGAACCAGCATCAGACCATCGGGTTGAAGCGCCCGCCGACACTGGATCAACTGCCCGACGGGATCATTTGCCCAGTGCAGCGCCATGGCATGGATCACAAGGTCATGCGCAGCCTGTTCGAGGTCGAGAACCTCGGTATCTGCCACCAGCCGCGCCCCGGGAAAGCTGTCCTGCCAGATATGGGCAAATGGTGTGACGATCGCAGGCGATTGAAAGGATTTGTTAACGAACGACAGGCGATCCTGCACGTCGGCCCGCGCCTCTTCGTGCAGGAACAGCGCAGCGTCGGCGCGCGCCCGCGCCCGGTATCGGGCCAGCGCATCGCAGTCTGTCAGGATAGGAGTTTCGGACATGGGTGCCAGATAGGATGCTGCGGACCGGATTGCAAACCGCGCTGCGCATGGTCTACCCGCCGCGCTGCCTTGCCTGTGGCGGGTTGGTCGAACAGGACAACGGCCTGTGCGCATCCTGTTTCACACAGACACCGTTCATCACGGGGCTGGTCTGCGATTTATGCGGTATTCCCCTGCCCGGCCAATCGGACGAGGCGGTTCACTGCGATTCCTGTCTGTCGATGGCCCGTCCCTGGACCCGGGGTCGCGCCGCGCTGAGGTATGAAAGCGTTGGCCGCCGCCTTGTTCTCGCCCTCAAGCATGGGGACCGGCATGATATCGTCGGTACGGCCGCGGACTGGATGGCGCAGGCGGTGCCGCAATCCTTGCCCGATGACACCGTTGTGATTCCCGTGCCTTTGCACCTTACCCGTCTGCTGCGCAGGCGGTTCAACCAATCCGCGCTTCTGGCGCAGGCGGTCGCGCGACGGCTCGGCCTCGATTACATGCCCGACGCCCTGAACCGCACCCGGCGCACCGAATCGCTGAACGGCAAATCCCGCGATGCGCGGTATTGCGAGCTGTCGGACTCGATCACGGCCAATCCGCGCCGAGTGCAGAAACTGTGCGGCAGGCCGGTTCTGCTGGTCGATGACGTGATGACCTCCGGGGCCACGGTTTCGGCCTGCGCCACCGCGTGCCACGCGGCACAGAGCAGAGACGTCACCGTTCTGGTCCTGGCCCGCGTTTAGAACGCCACAGGCTTTCTGCCCATGGCCCTCTGGCACGCGTTGCAAAGGGTGCTTAAATCCCTGACAACAGCAAAAAGGGGAACCAAAATGCCGAATATCGAAATTTATACATCGCCGCTCTGCGGATTCTGCCACTCTGCCAAACGCCTGCTCAGCCAGAAAGGCGCGTCTTTCAACGAGATCGACGTTCTGTCCGACCCCAACCGCAAGCCCGAGATGATCAAGCGCGCCAATGGGGGCCGCACCGTGCCGCAGATTTTCATCGGAGAGACCCATGTGGGAGGATGCGACGAACTCTTCGCGCTCGACCGCGCCGGCAAGCTCGATCCGATGCTCGCGGCCTGACCAAAATGCGGGCGGCGCTGCTTCAGCTCACTTCGTCCGATGATCCGCACAGCAACCTGCGGATCATCTCGGACCTCCTGCGCATGGCCGCCGCCGACGGGGCCGAGCTTGTCCTCACACCCGAGGTGACGAATTGCGTCAGCAACAGCCGCACCCATCAGCGCCACGTTCTTTGCCAGGAAGCAGATGATCCGACCCTTGATGCGCTGCGCAATGACGCGGCCCGGCTCGGTGTCTGGCTGTCGATCGGCTCACTCGCGCTCAAGGCCGAGCCGCCCGAGGCCCGGTTCCTGAATCGCGGCTTCCTGATCGGTCCTGACGGCATGATCGCTGCGCGGTATGACAAGCTGCACATGTTCGACGTGCAGGTCACCGAGACCGAAACCTACCGCGAATCGGACGGGTTCAAACCCGGCCAAACCGCCGTGACCTGCGAAACGCCCTTCGGCGTGATCGGCATGAGCATCTGCTACGACGTTCGCTTCCCCTATCTCTACCGTGCTCTGGCACAGGCCGGGGCCGAGATCATGATCGTGCCCGCCGCTTTTTCGCCAGCAACGGGACCAATGCATTGGAACCCTCTGCTGCGCGCCCGCGCCATCGAGACCGGGTCCTATGTCCTTGCCGCTGCGCAAGGCGGACAGCATAGCGCCACACGTGGCCGCGCCCGCACCACCCACGGGCATTCTCTGGCGGTGTCGCCCTGGGGCGAAATCCTGCTTGATGCGGGGCAGATGTCTGGCATTCATATGGTCGATGTCGACAGGACCAAGGTGGCAACCGCCCGGCACAAGGTTCCGTCGCTACAGCACGACATGTCGTTCACCGGCCCGGCATGAGCGACAGCAGCGCGCTTGCCATATCGCTTTTCAGCGAATTGCTGACGGCCGACCAATTGCTGCGCAACCGCCTGACACGGGTTTTGCCGAACAGGATGGAAATCTCCCATTTCTCGGTACTCAATCAACTCGCCCGTGGCGGGTCCGAAAAAACCCCGGCCCAACTGGCCAAGGCCTTCCACGTCACCCGTGGCGCGATGACCAATACGTTGAGCAAGCTGGAAGCGGCGGGATATGTGCATATTCGCCCAGATTGGGACGATGCCCGCCGCAAACAGGTGTCGATCAGCCCTGCCGGTCTGGCGGCGCGGGATGCCGCCCTTGCCGCGATCACACCGCTGATCACCGAAATGGTCCAGGAGCTGGGCGACACCAAGGTGCGTGCCGCGATCCCGGTCCTGCGCGAATTGCGGGTCAAGCTGGAAGGTCCGGGCACACGCAGCCAGTGACCCAGGGCCAGTGGCGCGTGCCTTCAAATGAAAACGACACGCTCTCGGGGTCCTTCCCGGACAGAGCATCAGCCGGGTTTCACGGCAGCCGTGATATAATTCACGCTCAGGTCCCGATCCGACAGCCGCCATTGTCCCGACAGCGGGTTGTACCGGAACCCCTTGCGATCGACCGGCGTCAGCCCCGCTTTGCCGATCAGCTCATAAAGCTCGTCCGGGGTGAGGAACTTGGACCAGTCATGCGTGCCTGTCGGCAACCATCGCATGACAAACTCTGCCCCGACAATTGCGGCGGCAAAGCTCTTGGTGGTGCGGTTGAGCGTGGAACACAGGTGTAACCCGCCGGGCGCCAGGCATCGTGCACCCGCCTCCACAAGGGCAAGCGGATCGCCCACGTGTTCGATCACTTCCAGCGTCAGCACCACGTCGAAAACCTCGCCCGCCTGCGCAAGGCTTTCGGCACTGGTGTGGCGATAGTCGATCTGGAGTCCCGATTGTTCCGCGTGAGTCCGCGCGACCGGGATCGCGGCGCCGCCGGCGTCTATCCCGACAACATCTGCCCCCAACCGTGCAAGCGGTTCACACAGCAATCCACCGCCACAGCCGATATCCAGCACGCGCAGACCGTCAAACGGGTGCGGAGCTTCGAGGTCGCGGTCAAACTCTGCCGCGATCTGCGTGGTGATGTAATCCAGCCGAACCGGGTTCATCATATGCAGCGGTTTGAACGTGCCATTCGGATCCCACCATTCGGCGGACATTGCTTCGAACTTGGCAATTTCGGCAGGATCGACGGTTGTGGCTTCGGTCACAGGATAATTCCCCATGGTCTTTTGGTGTGTGAAGGCAATATAGGTGAAGTATGGATAAATTCCCGAGCCAAAAGCGCGCAGTGCAGTATCTTTATCCGCCCATCGACCCCTTCGATCAGCGCATGCTGGCCGTCGGGGACGGCCATTCCGTCTATGTCGAACAATGCGGGGCGGAAAACGGGATACCCGTGATCGTTCTGCATGGCGGCCCCGGAGGCGGGTGCAGCCCGTCGATGCGGCGGTACTTCGATCCGCGCGTGTTCCGCGTGATCCTGTTCGACCAGCGCGGCTGCGGCCGGTCCCGCCCGCATGCAAGCGTGGTCAACAACACCACCTGGGACCTGGTCGCCGATATCGAGACGATCCGCGAAACGCTTGGCATCGACAAGTTCATCGTCTTCGGCGGCAGCTGGGGGGCGACGCTTGCCCTGATCTACGCGATCACGCATCCGGACCGCGTGCGGCAGCTTGTTCTGCGCGGCGTGTTCACCATGACAAAGGCAGAACTGGATTGGTTCTATGGCGGCGGGGCCGGACAATTCTGGCCGGAAACCTGGGCGCGTTTTGTCGACATGGTGCCCGAGGACGAACGCGACGACATGATCAATGCCTACCACCGTCGCCTTTTTTGTGGCGACCTGCGCACGGAGACCCGCTTTGCCCGGGCGTGGTCGGCCTGGGAAAACGCGCTTGCCTCGGTTTACTCCAGTGGATCGGGCGGTGAAGCGCCTGGCGATTACGCGCGCGCGTTTGCGCGTCTGGAAAACCATTACTTCATCAATAGCGGATTTCTCGAAGAGGACGGGTGGATTCTCAATAACATGGATCGCCTGTCGGGAATTCCCGGCGCGATCGTCCAGGGCCGATACGATATGATCTGCCCGCCCGTGCGTGCCTGGGAACTGGCCCGCGCCTGGCCCGACTGCGATCTGAGGATGGTCCGAAATGCCGGCCACGCCCTGTCCGAGCCCGGCATCAGTTCCGAGCTGGTTCGGATCATGGACCAGATCAGCGAAAGCCATTCGTAAGGTGCCCCCACCCAAACCGCGCGCCCCGGACCGGATGGTCCCGATGTCGTCCTTGCGTGACTTCATGTTGCCAGTCGGCCTGTATGACCCCATGTTGATGTCATGACCAAGGCTCCATGCATCAGGCGCAGACGATTGTTGACGACGGGCGCTGCCGCGTCGGTGCTGGCCGCGTCCGGATTGTCTTTACAGGCGTCTTCCCGGCGGGGCGGTCTCTTGCGCGTCGGAGTGTCCGGGGCAAACAGTTCGGACAACTGGGACAGCCGCACCCATGCCGACACCTTCATGGCCATGGCTGGCCATGGTGCGGTGTTCGACTGCCTGACCGAAGTGGCCGCGAATGGCGAACTCGTGGGTGAACTGGCCGAAAGCTGGGACGCGTCCTCGGATGCCGTTACCTGGATGTTCAAACTGCGCCGGGACGTGACCTTCCACAACGGCAAGCCGTTCGGCGCCGACGACGTGCTGGCATCGCTCGACATGCACATTGCCAAAGGCGCGCGATCTGCGGCCAAACCGATCGTTCAAAACATCGCCGAGATGAGAAAGATCAGCGACAGCGAGGTGGAATTCACCCTCAAGGCCGCCAATGCGGATTTCCCCTTCTTGCTGTCTGACTATCACCTTTGCATGTTCCCGGCGGGCCAGACCCAAGAGGCGATGGCCAAGGGCATCGGCACCGGCCTCTACAAGGTCGAAAGCTTCGATCCGGGTGTCCGCATCCGGCTTAGCCGCGTGGACAGCCACTACAAGGACGGCAAGGCCGGCTGGTTCGACCAGGTAGAGATGATCGCGATGAACGATGCCTCGGCCCGCATGAACGCTCTCATGACCGGTCAGGTCGATGCGGTGAACCAGGTTGATTTCAAGCTCGAACCGCGCATGCGCGCGAACCCGATGATCAATATCTTCGAGGTCACGGGCAACCAGCACCTCACCTTCCCGATGCAGATCAACGCCGATCCGTTCACCAGTCTCAAGCTGCGCCAGGCGCTCAAGCACGCGATCAACCGTCAGGACATGGTCGACACGATCCTGCACGGCCACGGGGCTGTCGCCAATGACCACCCGATCGGCCCGGCGAACCAGTATCACGCCGCTGATCTTGAGCAGACCGTCTATGACCCGGACCGTGCCGCCCGGCTTCTCAGGGAGGCGGGCTTGGCAGGCATGTCGATCGAGCTTTTCGCAGCCGACGCCGCTTTCACCGGCGCCATCGACGCGGCCCGGCTTTATCAGGCTTCGGCCAAGGCGGCTGGTCTCGATATCAACCTGGTACAGGCGCCGGATGACGGGTACTCGTCCAATGTCTGGCTGAAAAAGCCATGGCGCGCGTCTTGCTGGTCGGGCCGCGCGACCGAGGACTGGATGTTCTCGACCGCATACGAGACGGCGGCGCCGTGGAACGACACCAACTGGGACAACGACCGCTTCCAGCACTTGCTCTTGACCGCGCGTGCCGAACTGGACAGCGACAAACGCCGCGAGATGTACACGGAAATGCAGAGGCTGCTGTCCAGGGAGGGCGGGTCGGTGATCCCGGTCTACGCCAACTTTGTCGATGCGCAGTCGACCAGGCTGGCCAATTCCGGCACCATCGGCAATGTCTCGGGGATGGACAGCGGGCGCTTGATCGAACGCTGGTGGCTCGCCTGACCGAGCCTGCCCCCATGAATGGGTCCAGACCCCTCAGACCTCCCATGCCCTATGTCTCGATTTCCGCGAACTCGGCATAGAGGTGCAGCGCCAGGTCGCGCGGCAGGGCGGCAGAGCCCGCCGCATGCAGGCAATTGCAGAAAAGGCGATACCCCGTTGGCGTTCTGACAAGCTCCCGCGCCCTGTTACGATGCCAGTCACATGCCTGTTCATGCAGGCCTGCCACGCCGGGCAGACTGCGCAGCGCGGCGATCTCCGCGTCCAAGGCCGCGTCCCATTTCGACAGCGCGGTGTTCTTGACCGTGTTGAAATTGCGCTCGACCCAATAGCTCAAGTCAATGTCCTTGCCGCGCCGATTGGCCAATCCGCGCCATGCTTTCACAAGAAAGCTTTGCGCGGAGCGCAGCGAATAATGGTTCACTTCTACCAGGTCCCGCCCGCCCGACAGCGTCGGTATGGAAATCCGTCCGTCATGTTCGGAAAACGCCTCGGACATCGGCGCACCGGACCCATCCACCCAGCGGGGCAAAGGCAATGCTGGGTCCCGCTTGGGCCGGTGGATTCCCGGTTTCCCGAAACGGCCGGGGCGAAAGATCGTCTTGATGAACCGCCCCGCAACCGGGTGATACAAATCGCGCGGCGCGGAGCGTGTGAACTGCCGCGTCACGGGGTGATCCTCGAACATCACCTTGCCGCCCGATCCGAAAAGCCGCCACGGCATGGCGACCGCATCGGTATCCCCGGCGATCCCGGCAAACAGGTCGGCCAGCCGCCCGTCACCTGCATGGATCACCGGAAACTCGTCTACATCGGTAAACATCGCCCAGTCGAAATCATCGCTCCAACGGGACTTGTGCACGCGCTGAACGGCCTGCCACTGCACGCCTTTGTCGGTTTCGACCGTCTGTTCGACATGGCGAAGGACGCCTTGCTTGGCCAAGGCATCGAGCAACCGGTCGCTGCCATCGTCGCAATCGTTGGAAAAGACGATGAACTCCGTCACTCCGATCAAACGGTGATAGGCAATCCATTCCAGCAGGAATGGACCTTCGTTCCGCACGCAGGTCCAGGACAAGGTTTTCATCTGTGTTCCGTGCCGTCTCTCTGCTCGTCCCCGCATCGGCCCTTGGCATACCCGCGGCCCTGCCGGTTAGGGGTTTGGCAAGCCTAGTCGTGGCGCCGTGGATGGGCAAGCACGATGCCCATGCCGCGACAAGCCGCATCAGAGTGCCAATGGCTTTCACAGGCTCCGGGAGTGTCAGGCAAATCCGCCTGATCCGTCGGGGCGTGGTGCGTCTTGGTCAGGCATGTGCTCCGCGGCGTTCGTCACCGTCAGCAGTTGTGACACCGGGTCCAGGCGCTAAAGCCAACGGTCATAATCCGATACCAGCAAGTGCACCGGCGGCGTATCTTCCTCGATCCGGGAAAAGCGTCCGATCGGGTGTTCAAAAATATTGTCGGTCAGATCGTCATTGACGGTTGAAACCTCACCGATCAGGACATTGCCCCCTTCGCCCCAGAAGGCGTGCCAATTGTCCGGATAAAGCGTTACGGATTCGCCGGGTGCCAGCTTCAAATGTCCGCCTGCGGGCAGGGTCCGAGCCGTTCCGTCCACCTGCACGGTCACATCCCGTAGGCGATCAATCTCACCGGCGGCATCCGCCTGGTAAAGTTCGATCACCAGCGTTCCGCCTCCTCGATTGATGATGTCCTCTACCTTGACGTCATGTCGATGCATCGGGCTCAGCTGGTTTTCGCGCGAGATCATGATCTTTTCGGCGTAGAGCATCCCGCGTGTCTTGCCCAGGTCACTGGTCCGCCCGTTTCGGGTGGTGAACAGGACCAGGCCCATCTCGTCGAACCGTCCGGCCCCGTAATCTGTGATGTCCCACCCCATTCGCCGTGCCTTGATCTCGGCATGGTCGCTGGCGCTGAGCGCCTCTGGCGACTGGTGGGCAAAGGGCGGCAGGGCATAGCCGAAGGACCGAATGAACGCGTCGCTCTCGCGCAGGATATCGTTGATCCGGGATCGTTTCATATGCGCCTCGCTGCCAAGGCCGGTTGGCCCGATCATCACTCTAGCGGGTCACGCGCCTATTGAAAGCCCGATGCCGGGGCGAAGGTTTAACAAATGGTAAATCTGCCCCTGCAAGCCATTGATTTTGTTCAGGCCGGTGCCCGTCCCACGCGTGGGACAGCGTTACAGCACGTAGCGGCTCAGGTCGGTGGAGCGGGTCAGCTCGCCCAAATGAGTCTCTACGAAATCGGCATCCACGGTCACGGTCTGCCCCATCTTGTCCGGCGCGTCAAAGCTCAGTTCCTCGAACACACGCTCCATCACGGTATAAAGCCGCCGCGCCCCGATATTCTCGATCGACTGGTTCACATCTGCCGCGATCTTGGCCAGTGCGGCGATCCCCTCCTCGGTGAAGGAAACGGTCACGTCCTCGGTTTTCATCAGGGCGGTATATTGCAGGGTCAGCGCATTGTCCGTCTCGGTCAGGATACGCACGAAATCCTCTTCGGTGAGGGCCCGCAGGTTTACCCGAATGGGCAGGCGCCCCTGTAGTTCCGGCAGCAGATCCGACGGCTTGGCGATATGAAACGCACCCGAGGCGATGAACAGGATATGATCCGTCTTCACCGGCCCATGCTTGGTGCTGACCGTCGTCCCCTCGATCAGCGGCAGCAGGTCCCGCTGCACGCCTTCGCGGCTCACATCACCGCCCCGCGTTTCCTGCCGCGCGGTGACCTTGTCGATCTCGTCCAGAAAGACGATGCCGTTTTGCTCGACCGCCTCAAGCGCGAGCTCCTTGACCTGCTCATCGTCCAGCAGCTTGTCCGCCTCCTCGGCGATCAGAATGTCATAACTTTCCGCCACGGTCATCCGCTTGCGCACGGTCCGACCCGAGAACGCCTTGCCGAACAGGTCACCGAGATTCATCATCCCGGCCCCGCCGCCGCCCATGCCGGGCTGGCCGGGGATATCCATCGTCGGGAACGGGCTGGAGGTGTCCTGGAGGTCAAGCTCGATCATCGTGTCGTCCAGAAGCCCATCCTTGAGCTTCTTGCGGAACATGTCCCGCGTGCCGTCACGGGCACCCTCTCCGGCGATTGCCTCGATCACCCGTTCCTCGGCCGCTTCATGCGCGCGGGATCTCACGTCTTCGCGCATCTGATCGCGGGTCATCGCAATGGCGGCGTCCACGAGATCACGGACAATCTGTTCGACATCGCGGCCGACATAACCCACCTCGGTGAATTTCGTCGCTTCCACCTTGATGAAGGGAGCCCGTGCCAGCTTGGCCAGACGGCGGCTGATCTCGGTTTTCCCGACGCCTGTGGGGCCGATCATCAGGATGTTCTTGGGGTAAACTTCCTCGCGCAGATCATCGCTCAACTGCTTGCGCCGCCAGCGGTTGCGCAGCGCGACGGCCACGGCACGTTTGGCATCCTTCTGTCCAATGATGAAGCGGTCCAGCTCGGACACGATTTCTCGGGGGGTCAGATCGGTCATTGAGGTATCCTTTCCGGCAACAGGAGGCTGGCCTTAGGCCTGAATGGTCTCGACCGTCAGGTTGCCGTTTGTGTAGACGCAAATGTCGGATGCAATGGCCATCGCCGCGCGTGCGATCTGTTCCGCGTCCTTGTCAGTGTCCATGAGGGCGCGGCCTGCGGCCAGTGCGTAATTCCCACCCGATCCGATGGCAGTCACGTCATGCTCGGGTTCAAGCACGTCGCCGGCGCCCGTGATGACATAGAGATCCTTACCGTCCGACACGATCAGCATCGCTTCGAGCTTTTGCAGGTACTTGTCGGTGCGCCAATCCTTGGCCAACTCCACGCTGGCGCGCTGCAACTGGCCCGGGGTGGCTTCGAGTTTCGTCTCTAGACGCTCCAGCAAGGTAAATGCATCCGCTGTGGACCCGGCGAACCCCGCGACGATATCATACCCACCGGGGGAAATGCGGCGTACCTTGCGCGCAGTACCCTTGATCACGGTCTGACCCAGGCTCACCTGGCCATCGCCGGCAATTACAACGGTTCCGCCCTTGCGCACACCAATGATGGTGGTGCCATGCCAGCCGGGAAAGTCGGTTTCAGCCATGTGTCGCCCCTTTCACGTTTGTGACGATATGGGCCGAACGGCAGTGCCACACAAGCCCTACAACGCACAACGCCCGGCGCTCTGGCCGGGCGTTTGTCTGAATTTCAATTGAAATCAGATGCTCTCGTCGATCCAGCCCTTGAGCGCTGCCTTGGGTGCGGCGCCGGTTTTGTTCGACACCACCTGTCCATCCTTGAAGATGAAGAGCGACGGAATGCCCCGTACACCCATGGACGCTGCAGTGTTGGGATTGCTGTCGACATCGACTTTGGCAACCTTGATCGCGTTGCCGTATTCGGCAGCAAGCTCTTCCAAAGCGGGGCCAATCTGCTTGCAGGGGCCGCACCATTCGGCCCAGAAATCGACAACAACGGGAACACTGGAATTCTTCACTTCGGCATCGAAGGTATCATCGGTAACGGCAACTGTGGACATGTGAGCTCTCCTTGCGGTTCGGACGCGTGTTTCGGTCAGACCACGAAGCTATGGAGCCTCGGTCGGGGCGTCAAGGTGCGCCGACCTCACGAGAGCTTGTGACACGATGGTTTCCGGCAGAGGCATATAGGTCGCGTTTCGGGTCCAGAGTAGGCCTGTTTCTATCTCGCGATCCGGGTAGATCGTCTGCAACATCGCCCGGTATGCCCCCATCTGGCGCAACAGGCCTTCCGGCGTCTGTTTGGGGCTGTCCGGCACTGTGCGGTTGGTCTTGTAATCAACGGCCGTTACGCGTTTGTCCGTCACGATCAGGCGGTCGATTACGCCATGCATCGGCGTTTCGGGAAACGCCTCCAGTGAGGCGGTGACCGCCACCTCGGACAGCGCAGTATCATCGAAGAACCGGACAAGGTCTGGCGTCCCGAGAACTCCGAGCGCTTCGGCAATCATTTCCTCGGCGAGCGGATGATCCGCCACGAGCATACGCGCGGCTGTATCGCGATCTTGGTGCGCAAGGCCGGCAAGTGTTTCCAGCAAAAGGTGAATGTGCGTGCCGCGATCCTTGGCAACCTCGCTCAGGTCTCCATCCGCCCCCGGCAGCGCCTTGGCCCCGCCAAGATCCGATGGGCTGAGCGTTTCTGCCTGCAGGGCCGGGGCGGGTGCGGAGGTTTCGAACAAGGCGGGCAGGTCAACCTTCGGCGCGGCCTCTGGCGGATCATCGGACGGGATCGGATCGGGCCATGCCATATGCGCCAGTCTTTGTCCCTGTCGCGGGCCGTCATCGGCAAAGTCAAAACCGAACGGCACAGCGCCAACAGTGTCCAACGCGGCTGAAACGCGGTCATGCCAGCATTCGCCCGCCTTGTCCGCAGCGCCGGCTCCCGCGACGACGAGCCAATGTTCCGCCCGTGTCAGAGCGACGTAGAGAAGTCGGTCGTTTTCCTCGTCCTCGGCCTGTCGAGCCTGATCCACAGCCGCGCGCTGAAACCCGGCGCGCGTCGTGTCAGACCCACGCCAATGCACCGCTCCGCCGGTGGTAACAAAACTTTCCTTGCCCGATTGGGACGGCTTCTTGTGGGTGTCCGGCAGGATCACGATAGGTGCCTCCAGCCCCTTGGCCCCGTGGATTGTCATCACGCGAATGCGCGACCCGGCACTGTCCACGCTGCGCTTGATCTCGATATCGTCGGTTTCCATCCAATGCAGGAACCCTGTCAGGCTCGGAATATCGGTTTGCTCATAGACCAGCGCCTGGTTGAGAAGCGCATCGATACCGTCTTCGGCTTCCTCGCCCAGTCGTCCGATCAGTTTTTGACGTCCCCGGTGCCGGATCAGAATACGCTCCAGCATGTCGTAAGGGCGCAGGAAGTCGACCTGCCCGCGCAAATCGTCGAGAAGGCCCATGACCGATGGAAATTCGTCTCTCCGCTGGCGCAACGCCTCCCAAAGGTGGGGCGAATTCCGGCGGTGAGAAAGGTCGAACACCGCCTGTTCATCGAGCCCGAAAAGCGGGGAGCGGAGCGCACTGGCCAGAGACAGGCTGTCCTCCGGCGTCGCAAGGAAAGCCAAAAGCGCGCGCAGGTCCTTGACCGCAAGCTCGTCCATGACCTTGAGCTTGTCCGCCCCTGCAATCGGCAGGCCTTGCGCCTTGCAGGCGCGCAGGATCTCGTGGAACAGCGGGCCGCGACTGCGGACGAGAATAAGGAAATCCCCGGCATGAATGTGCCGGGGTTTGACAGCGCCATCCGGCCCGGTTTCGGTGATCGCGGTGTGGTCGCGCAGTGTCTGGTCGATGAACCGCGCGATGCGCTGGGCGAGGGTGACATTGTGATGCGTCGGGCTGACCCGGTCCACCGGCGTGTCCCATGGCAATTCGCTGTCTTCCTCAGCAGCCGGTTCGATCAATGGCCATAAATCGACCCGGCCGGGCAGCTGGTCATGGAACGATATGTGGGTCTGATTCGGCAGAAACCCGGCCTTGTCGCGGCCTTTGAACACTTCGTCCACCAGCCGCAGGATCGGGACGGAGGAACGGAAGGAATAGCTCAGTTGTCCATCCCGAAGCGGGGCATCCGTCTGGCGCATTTGCTCGCCGAAGGTGGCGCGCATCGTGTCGAATTCGCGCGGATCGGCCCCCTGAAAGGAATAGATTGACTGTTTCTTGTCTCCCACGACAAAGATCGACCGTTGCACGTCGGACCGCGCTCCGGCGCCGGAGGTGAATTCCTGTGCAAGCTTGTTGATGACATCCCATTGCGCCGGGCTGGTGTCCTGTGCCTCGTCCACGAGGATATGATCGATCCCGCCATCCAGCCGGTAAAGGACCCAGTCCGCCTGTTGCCGGTCTGTCAGCAAGGCGCGGGTAAAAGCGATCAGGTCATCGAAATCGAGCCAACCGCGCACCTGTTTCGTCGCCTCGTAGCGCTTCAGGAACGCAGCCGCAAAGCGGTGAAGCACCTCGTCCCGTGCCACCGCATCGAGTGCAAGGCGTGTCTCGCGCGCGGCCTCGACCCGTTGGTATAGGTCTTCGAGCCGATTGACACTGGCCGCCAGCGCCCCTTTGCGCAGTTTGGCAGACGGCGGGCGTTGCTTGCGTGGTTCGCCCTTCTGGGTGAAGACCACGTCTTCCAGCGCCAGAAGCGCGTTCATCCCGCCAGTCTGGGCAACACCGATGGCATCGGCAAAAGCATTGTCGATCCCGACACCGGTTCGCAAATCAGGCACTATTCCGGTCAAAAACGCGGTTTCATCGCCGGGAAGGACTTTCGCCAGCATCATGTCCGGGGTCTCGTCGGGCGCAAGCCCGTACCGCTGAACCAGCGCGGCGCGCGCCAGCGGCGGGTCGAACCCGTCGCGATGGCCGACGATCCGATCCGTCAATTCCCGGAGCGGGTTGTTCGATGCCACGCGCGAAATGTCGGCGATGAGGTCGGCGTCCTGTCCGCTGGCCATGTCGTCAAGGATCTGGTCCCGCAACAACTGCGCGGCGCGGTCGTCGATTTCCTGAAACTGCGGGCTGACCCCGGCCTCCAAGGGAAAACGGCGCAAGATCGATGCGCAGAAGGCGTGGATCGTCTGGATCCGCAGTCCGCCGGGTGTTTCGATCGCGCGGGCAAACAAGGTCCGTGCGCGGGCAAGAAAGTCATCCGTGAGGCGATCTGTGTGCTCTCCAAGCTCGGTCAACTGCGCCCGCAGCGGCGCGTCATCCAGCATGGCCCACTCGCCAAGCCGCTTGAACAGACGGTTCTGCATCTCGCTCGCAGCAGCATTGGTAAAGGTAAGACAAAGGATATGCTCGGGCCGCGCCTCGCCCAGCAACAACCGCGCCACCCGGTCTGTCAGAACGCGGGTCTTGCCGGACCCGGCATTGGCCCCCAGCCATGTCGAGGCATCGGGATCGGCGGCGCGTACCTGCGCTTCGCTGGCTTCGTCGCGACTCATGTCAGGAACACCTTGGTCGGTGCATCAGAGGCATCCCATTCGCCGTAGCGGGACAGCTGATCGTAATCAGACCCGAACACATCCTTGTGCATCTTGTTGCGCGCAGTGTAGCCCATATCAGGCTCTGAATAGGCGCAAAGCAGCGTTTTCAGCATCTCCCAAACCCGCTCGGGCGGAACGTCGTCCAGCGGTGCAGGTTCTTCCTTCGGGTTGGGTCCCAGTGCGATATACCGCGCCCCGGCCACGCCGCGTGGCGCGATATCGGCAAAGCCACCCTCGCAGATGATGGCCGCAGTGACCAAAAGCTGTATATCGAAATGAAGCTGCCGGGCCCGGCTTGGGGCCGTGCCGGTCTTGTAGTCATAGACCAACGCACGCCCGAATTCGTCCATGTCGATCCGGTCAGCCTTGGCGGTCACACGGAAGGGCGGGTCGGTCATGTCGACGCGGCCCGTGCGTTCCAACAGAACGGGACGCGCGCCGCGCCGCCGGCCGCGCTCGGCCTCGACGAACCACTGCGCCACCTTTTCGATCCGTATGCGCCACTGGATGCGGTCGGCGGGCCAGGGGACATGCGCCTCGAGCACGTTCCGCGCCGTTTCCATCAAACCTGACACTTGAACAGCCTCCACGTCCCGCGCCGTGTCGCGCACGAATGTCTCGAACACTTTATGGATCATCGTGCCACGGTGCAGCGCATCGGGCGCGTGCTGGATCGGGTTCAGGGGCCGCAGGCGCAGGATCCTGGACGCGTAGATGGCATAAGGATCGCGGATCAGTTTTTCGATATTTGTCACCGACAGAGTATCGGGCCGCGCGATCACCGGTGGCACCGGCGACGGTCGTGCGGCGCGCGGCGCGGGCAAAGGCGTTTCCAACGCACGTCCAAGCGCGAGCCAGTCCCGCCCCCGCTGTCGCATTGCCGCAAGGACCTCCGGCCCGTTGGTCTGCTCAAGCCCGCGCAGCAGGTTGGTCAACCGGTTGAGCCACCGCGAGGGGACGGTTTCGGCGTCCTCTGAGCGTTCGGCCCGGGTGAGCCAGACCTCCTGTGCCCCAATCGCCTGTTGAAAATCATGCGCCGAAAGCCCGATCCGCCGCTCTGGCAGCAACAGTCCGACCTGTTGCCGCATTCGCCGGTTCAGCCAGGGATCGGCAGGCGGTGCATCGGGCCATAAGTGTTCGTTCAATCCGCCGAGGATGACGAGGTCCGCCCCCATTACGCGCGCCTCGATGGTGCCCCAGATCAGGATGTCGGGGTGCGGCGCATCGCGGTCACGCACCTCTTCGGAGCGGAGAAGGCCATCGACCAGATCTGCATAATCGCGTGGTGTCATGGACCCGGCAAAGCCTGCATTCTCTGTCAAATCGTTGAATACCTTGCGGCAGGTTTCTCCTGCTTTCTTGGCCCAAAGCTCTGCTGCGTCGTCGCTTGCCGATCCGGCGCAGACCGCATCGGCTTGCGCCAAATGTCCCTCCACATGGGTGCCCAGCGGCCGTTGTCCCTGGATGGCTGGTTGCAGAAAACATCGGTCAATCCAGCCAAGCCAGTTCTTTGCGGCCTCCGCGTGTTTCCAGGCCGAGAGCTGCGCCAGATCTGGATAGGGCACACCTTTGTGCCGGATGAACAGCTCCAGTTCCGAGGTCCAAAGCCGATGCTGCCCCCGCTCTGCCCCGCTATGGCACAACGGATGCTTGAGGATTGTCAGAAGCGCTTCTGCTGTGGGGCCGTTGACGCGCAATTGCGCCATGTGCCGCAAGAGCCGCCCCGGGGCCGTCAGATGCGCAGGTGTGCCGGCGCTGTCATCCGGCAGGATGCCCCACCGGTCGAGCAGCGCCGTCACACGTCGCGTCAGCATCCGGTCCGGCGTGATCAAGGCAGAGGTCGTCCCGTCCTCTGCGGCTTGCCGCAATCGCAAGGCGATTGCGCGCGCCTCGTCACGTGGCGAGGCCGCTTCAACCAGTGTCAGAGACTGTGTTGCAGCCTCCAAAGCGGGCAGGCGAGGCCCATCGGACAGCCACTGATCCGTGACCGGAGCGGGGCGCAGCGCAAGAGAGACCAGCGCATTGCGCGCGGGGCTGGGCGGCGGTGTGCCTGTCCATCGCGCCACGGAACTGCGGCCCGTTTGCAGATGGTCCAGCAATCGGGCAAATCGGAATTGCGGGTGATCTTCCCCCTGCATCGCCTCGGTATTGCGCACATCGTCGCGCAGGACATCCCAGACGGTCTCCGGCAAATCCATGTCGACCCCGGGCAGGATCACCGCGCCTTGCGGAAGGCGCGCGGCGGCGGTCATCAATCGGAACGCCGACCCGCGCGATCCGGTCGAACCTGCGACGATCACGGGATGTTGTGGCGGCGTCTGCTGCCACCGGAACAATTTGTGGTCCAGCGCCATCCGGTTCACACCGGCGGCATCGGGCGTATTGGTCGCCGGGTCGAAATACTGCGTGACGATGTGCAAGAATCGCTGTGCTCGGTCCCAATGCCCCGACTGGTCGGACACGTCGAGCGCAGAGATATCAGCGGGGGTCACACCCTCAGCCTGCATTTCATCGAGCAGCGCAGTCAGGCTTTGGGCAAGATCATAGATCGCCGACCGGGGCGCGATGCCCGGATCCGCATCGATCAAACGGCCCACAAGTTCTGACAATTCCAGCTGGCGCCGCAAAGCAGGCACCGGGCGGGGTAGATGCGCGCTGTCCACCGGATCGGCCAGATCGGTGATAAGCCTTATCCGCGGAAGAAACCCGGCTTCGGCCTGCGTGAATACCGCCTCGACCCGTCTCTGCATCCGCCGCGTGTTCAGAAAAAGCTCCACCCGCGCCATCGCCTCGGGTGGTTGCCCTGCCATGCGTGTTCTCAGGCCATGCACCAATTCCTGCGCGAAATCCGCGCCGGGTGGGAGGCCAAAAAGGCGCGGTTTGTCGGTAGGCTCAAACATCGGTGTGGCTCAGCATCTGCTCGGCCAGAAAAATTCCGTCAGCGTGGCCCACGTCGCACCATTTGCCTGGATAGGTGATGGCGTTCAACCGGTCCCCGGCCACCAAGCTTTCCCAGATCATGCGTAAGGAAAATACATCCTCCGCCGTGTCTGAGACAAGATCGGTCCGGATCATCTGCACCCCGGTATATACCGCGTCGCTTCCCCAGCGGGCCCGTCCATCGCCGAGGTCGAAATCCCCCTCCCCGATACGGCCGATGGCGCGGGGCAGGGGCACACACAAAAGCAGCGCCTGCATATCCGCGCGCCATGCGTCGTGCAGAACCGCCAGCGGGTTCGGCCCGTCCCAGACCGCGTCGGTGTTCATTGTGAAGACAACGTCGGCCTTCAGCAGGGGTAGCGCAGCCTTCAATCCGCCGCCTGTGTCGAGGATCGTCGGATTTTCTACAATGACCTGAACATCGGAGCCTGCGAAGTGGTCCACGACCTGCTCCGCCTTGTAGTGCGCGTTTACCACGATGTGGTGCATCCCGGCATCCCGGACCATCATCATCGCGTGGTCGATCAGCGGCTTGCCGGCCACAGGAACCAACGGTTTCGGCATGTCCTGGGTCAGTCGGCCCATGCGCGTGCCGAACCCGGCAGCGAACAGCATCACTGCGTCCGTCATGGAACCCCCGCTGCTGTCAAACGCAAACGATCCGGTGTCGGGTCGGGAAACACCGCCGTCACCAAGGGCCCGAGATCGCGCGCAACAGGGTGGGCCAGGCTGGCACGAATATGCCCCCAGACGCGGGGGATCAAAGAAAGATACCCCGGTTTGCGCCGGTCTTTTGCCAGGCGCGCAAAAACACCGAGGATGCGCAGGTTTCTCTGAAGTCCCAGAAGATGGAACAGCGGCATTACTTCGGCGTGGGTCCGGCCGCTCGCGGTCAGGTAATGGTGGAGTGTGGCCTTTTGGCAGGCGTCCGTCACATCCCGGCGCGCGTCCTGAAGCAGCGACACCAGATCGTAGACTGGCGGGCCGGCCAATGCGTCCTGAAAATCCAGCAAACCGACCCGTTTTATGCCCTGCCTGTTTGGCAGCCAGATCAGGTTTTCGGCGTGATAGTCCCGAAGCACAAGCACGGTCTCCTTCGGCAAATGCCGTTGCAACAATTCGGTCAGGCGCAAGGTGATCTGCTCGGTCTCGGGGTGCGCTGCGGCGCCGATCAAGGGCAGGTAGTGGGTGAAGGCCGGTTCGATCATCTGGCCCAATACGTCAGGACTTGCACTGCTCAGGCCGGTCGGGACCGGTTGGCGTTCAAGCGCGCAGAGGACATCTGTTGCTGTTTGGTAGAGCGGCGTCTCCATCTCGGCCGTTTCCGAGACAACTCTGGCGAATTGCGCCTCGCCGAAATCTTCCAACAGCATCAGGCCTGGCTCTCGACCGTGGATGTCGGGTGCCGAAAGACCGACCTTGCCAAGATGTGTCGCCAGATCGGCAAAACGGGCGGTGTCGTCCTGGGGGTCGATCATGAGGATCGCGCGGTCTGCGCCGGAACAGAGCCGCATGTACCGCCGCGACGACGCGTCCCCGGCCAATGGGACGCGCGTTGCATCGCCCCACCCGTGAGAGCACAGGAATCCGTCCAAATCCATCACAGCGCTCCTTGCACGATGGCCGCCCATCTCGGGGCTTGCCATGTCAGAGTGATTTCGCGCGTGTCGGTTTTTTCCGGGTCGGCCAGATGCAGTCTCAGGGCATCCTTTGGCGCGAGATCTTCCAACCGATCCGGCCATTCGACGAGGCAGATGGCGCTTTCGAAAGCGTCGAGAAGACCCAGCTCGACGACCTGATCCGGGTCAGAAAGACGGTAAAGATCCGCATGCCAAAGCTCGCACTCCGCAAGATCATAGGTCTGGACCAACGTAAAAGTGGGCGACGGAACATCCTCTGGCACGCTCAATCGCGACAGGATCAGCGCGCGGGCGAAGTGGCTCTTCCCGGCGCCAATTCCGCCTTCCAGCAACAGGCAATCGCCGGGCTGCAAATCGGCCCCCAGACGCGCCGCAAATTGCGTGGTCTCTTGCGGAGAGGTGGATGTGAAGGCCGCGCTGGTCTGGGACATGCGGGCATGTTTACCTGCCATGATTGCCACTGCAAGATTGGAATACCTTTCAGGCAGAGACGATCTGAAGCCCGTCGTCACCGGTGGAGGCATCGGGCGGACGTGCCCGCTGGCAAAAACGGATCAGCGTCGACCCATAACAGATCGGGTCGATACGGCAGATCACTTCGCGCCCGTCCCTGGAGCGCAATTCGGTGTCCCAGCTTGCGCGTTCGGTGTCACTCGTCACGAAGTCCCGAAGTTCAGGCCAGACCGGGGAGGGGTGAAAGGCAGATTTCCAGTCCTGTGTTGCCTCAAGGATCGTTGCGTCGGTGATGCTGGTATCGGGATCGACCTGCCACATCCGCGTGTATGCATCGTTGCACAGGGTCAGGATGCCGCGCTGATTGAACACGGCGACCGCGTCCTCCATCACATCGAGAGCGGATTGCATTGTTTCCAACTCGGTCCGGAACCCACGGGTCAGCGACACTTCGGCGGTGATGTCGTTGAACAGGAACGCGATCGCGCCGTCCGGGTATGGGCGACCCGTGACGTCAAGGGTTTGGCCACCGGCAAGGTTCCACGTCTCGCGAAAGCGGTCGTCGCTGGCCGCTGCCACCAGCTTGGCCATCCGTTCTCTCCAATCGTCGTAATTCTTGGGCTCCGGCATGATCTGCTTTTCGCGCAGCTTGTCGAAGAAATCGAAAAGCGTGGGACGGCTGCTCAGGAAATCGACGGAAACATCGCCCAGGTCGAGCAAGGCCGGGTTGAACAATGCAAGCCGCCGGTCACGATCGAATATCGCCAGGCCCGTTGTCAGGTTGGCAAAAGTTTTGGACAGGGTCTGTACGAAATTGCGTTGCGCCTCTTCGGCACGCACAACCGCGTCGACGCTGGTGGCAAAGAACAGAGTGCCGGTATCTATTTCCCGCGTGATGACCTCGAGCCAGCGGTTTTGCGATTGTCCATCAACCTCAAGCTCGACCCGCTTGGACCGCAGGTGATCCGGCTGCGACAGCAGCCCCGTGATATGTGTGGCAAAGGCGGCTGGACCGCCATGCGCCGTTGCGTAAGCTGCGAAGGCATCATTGCCCCACGCAAACTGCCCGTCGGCAGCAAGGGACCATATCGGGTTGGGAGCATGCATCAGCGCGGGCTGCGTCCGCGCGAGTGCCACGCTTTGTGTTTTTGCCTCGAACCAATCGATTCGTGCATCATCAGACGAGCTGAAGCCAATCCTGTGGCCCGCAGGGGTGGGCTGGATCGAAAAGGTCACGCCGTTGTCGGTCCCGTTGGATGGCACTCCCGGCAACGCCTCTGGCAAAGCGGCGAAATAGGGGCGCAGCGCGGTGCGCACTTCTTTCCAAGACGGGGATGGGGCGGCGTCGGGCAAAAGCGCCCAGACCGCATCGTCTGCATCGACCAGCCTGTCATCGTCGAATACCAGCGACACCCCGTCCTGTTTTGGTTCATGGATGTCAGGGCCTGACCGCCGCGCGACATACCATAGGGCGACCGCCACGGTGACCGCAGATGCAAACCCGATCAGGACCGACAGCCAGGGACTCGATTCCATTTGGACACCTGTCATCAACACACGTGGCATTGAAGGCCGAGAACCTTAATGGACTGTTAAGCAAAGACCGGGATCTACACCTGAAAGGACGGGTTTTCTCCGATCCCTTGGCCTTTGGCGCGTTCGGGCGGCACGATTGCGGGGCGGGGCCACACCACTTCGACGACCGCGCCGCGCCTCTTGGATGAACCGCGCAAGGGTTTCGTTCCGTTGGCAAAGCTCAACTCGGCCCCGGCCCGTTCCAGCAGGGTTTTCGCGATGAACAGGCCAAGTCCCATGCCCTCGTATTCGGGCCGCGCCTTGCGATCCCGCTCCAATCGGCGGTTGCGCACGAAAGGGTCCCCGATTCGACCGAGCATGTTGGTCGGGTAGCCCGGACCGTCGTCCATGATCCGAACCGAGATCGACCGCTCGGTCCAACGCGCCTCGATCCAGACCGTTGAGCGGGCAAAATCCACCGCGTTCTGGATCAGGTTGCGCAACCCGTGAATCACCTCGGGCCGGCGCATCGCCAAAGGTGGATCTAACCCTTCGTCATCCTCGGCGATACCATCGATCAGCACATCCTTGCCACGGTTCAGATGCGGTTCTGCTGCCTCCCGGATGACCTCGATCAAGGGGGCTGAACGAATGTGCAGGTCCTCTTTGCCGGCTCTGCCCATGGAGTGCAGGATGTCCCGGCAGCGATCGGCCTGTTGCCGTATCAGCTGCGCATCTTCCTGCAAATCCGGGCGGTCGTCCAAATCCTCGATCAGCTCTGCGCTGGTCAGCTTTATCGTGGCCAGCGGCGTACCCAGTTCATGCGCCGCCGCCGCGACGACACCTCCAAGGTTATTGAGCATCTGCGTCCGGCTCAGCGCCATCTGGGTTGCCACGACAGCATCGCTCATCGAGTTCATCTCGTCGGTGATTTGCCGCGCGTAAAGCGACAGAAAGATCACTGCGATCGTGATGGCGACCCATTGTCCGAAGACGAAAACATCCGCGATGCGCAGGATGAAGCCTTCTTCGGTGCGGAGCGGCAAATGAAAGAACACCATCAGCGTGACAAGGGCCAGTGCGGTCGCGCCGATGATGATGGTCGACCGCAAAGTCATGATCGTGGCCGACACGATAACCGGTCCGAGAATCAAAATGGTAAACGGATTGTGCAAACCGCCGGTCAGGTAGATCAGGAAACAGAGCTGCAAGAGGTCGAACAGAACCATCAGGAAGTTTTCGGCCTCGTTCAGGCGCTTGTTTTCCGGAAAGACAAAAATGGCGATCAGATTGCCGACGATGGACACGCCGATGGCCAGGTAACAAAGACCAAGCTCAAGCTGGAGGTTGTAGAGGTACTGTGCCAGCATGATGGCCGTTATTTGTCCCACGATGGCGCACCAGCGCAGCCAGATCATTGTGCGCAGCCTGATAAAGCTGCCCCGGTGCCGTTCGTTGAGAAGTCCGAAATCGGATTGCGTCATCTGCGCCCTTTCGCCACTTGTGCCTGTGGGTAAAATCCTTAACTCCAGTGCTATAGAGCATAGGCAAGGCTGTTCCGATGAGAAGGGACTTCTTTCCAGGCAGGAGGCACGAGAGCAAGATGGAAAAACGTGCGGCGATTGCAGCGGGTGTGGCACTTGTGTGCCTGGTAGGCGGGACCGGGTGGTACGCCTATGCCAAGATCGGCCCGGGCGGCGACCCTTACGCAGAGTGTCGCAACACCAAGGTGGCGGGTGGCTCCGACACCATAGGCGGTCCGTTCACGCTGGTGAATGCAGAGGGTGAAACGGTCACCGACACAGATGTGATCACGCAACCGTCACTGCTGTATTTCGGATACACTTTCTGCCCTGATGTCTGTCCGCTCGACACGGTCCGCAATGCAGAAGCGGTCGATATCCTGACCGGTCAGGGCCATGATGTGACGCCGGTCTTCATCTCGGTCGATCCGGAACGCGACACGCCCGAGGTGGTTGGCGCATTTGCCGAGAATCTTCACGAGGACATGATCGGTCTCACCGGCAGCGAAGAACAGGTCAAGGCCGCGAGCCAGGCCTACCGCACCTATTACCGGCAGCAGGATGCGGAGGACGACTATTACCTCGTTGATCACTCGACATTCACGTATCTCGTCATGCCCGAAGATGGATTTGTCGAATTCTTCCGGCGGGATTTGTCCCCTGAAGAGGTCGCCGACCGAACTGCCTGCTTTCTTGACGCCGCAAGTTAATGCGCCATTTGACCGTTGATGTCGGAAAATTCACCAGTAATACTGGTAGATGGACAAAACCCCACGGGAGGCACCCTCAGTGAGCGACCGGACATCGGACGATCTTGGCGAAGACAAGAGCCTCCTCCTTCTGGATGATGACGAACCCTTCCTGCGTCGATTGGCCAAGGCCATGGAGAAGCGCGGCTTCGAAGTGGAAACAGCCGGATCGGTCACAGCGGGGTCTACCATCGCCACGGCGCGTCCGCCGGCCTATGCTGTCGTGGACCTTCGGCTGGAAGACGGCAATGGCCTCGATGTTGTCGAGATAATCCGGGAAAAGCGTCCGGATAGCAGGGTGGTCGTTCTAACAGGCTACGGCGCAATTGCCACTGCGGTGGCGGCGGTCAAGATCGGGGCAAACGATTACCTGTCCAAACCGGCCGACGCGACGGATATCACCAACGCCTTGCTCGCGAAGGGCGAGGACCTGCCTCCGCCACCGGAAAACCCGATGAGCGCGGATCGCGTGCGGTGGGAGCATATCCAGCGCGTTTACGAACTTTGCGATCGCAACGTGTCCGAAACCGCGCGCCGCCTGAACATGCACCGCCGAACATTGCAGCGGATATTGGCAAAGCGGTCGCCGCGGTAAGCCAAGATCGGGTCCGGCCTGCGTCGGATCATACCGCTTGCTGATCTTGTGGCCGCGGTGCCCAGCACCCGGTTCCCGGTCAGGGTGGGTCGCATGGTCTTCAAAGCCGCGGCTTTGGTAATAGGCCAATCCGTCCTCGTTATCCGCATGGATCGTGCCGTTGATCCAGCGATAGCCCAGCTCCTTGGCGGCCTGACGTGACGCCTCGAACAGCTTCGACCCGGTGCCAAGACCCGTTTGCCCCAGGCGGACGAAGCTGGCGATATCGCAGGCTTCGGGCGGCAGATCGCGATGGGGTTCGACAAACTGAAAACCCAGAATCTGGCCGCTGTCTTCTTCGGCGACGTGCCATGCAGACCGGTCAGGATCGCGCTGCATCCATTGCAGAATGGTGTCGCGGGGCATGAGGCGCTGATACGCGGTCGTTCCGCCCTTCCGGACGATCGCAGCCAGAAGTTCCGCCATGTCTCTGGCATCCAGACTGCCTGCGCGCCGAACCGTGATCACACCATGGCGTCCAGCAGCACCGCATGGCGCGATGTGAATTCGTTGCGCACCTCGACCGGCGGGCGCAGCACGATGGGCAAGTCCGAGATCACATCCAGATCGGGGGCGCCAAAAATCCTGTCTGCTTCGGGTCGCGTGAACCCGGCGATCTGGGTTGCTTCCATCCACGCGCTGATGCGGTCCGCCTTCTTGATCTGTTTCTTCAGTTTGGCGGGCGGGATTGCGGGCAACCCGAACCGGATATGAACCGCCGCCGCGAGCCTGTCGTCCAAGGCCTCGTAGCCGGGACCTACCGCCGCTTTCACCGGTGAGATCATGTCGCCGATCACGTATTCCGGGGCGTCATGCAGAAGTGCGGTCAATCGCTCTGCTGGCGACGCTCCGGGAGACAGGCGCGAAAACAGAGTTTCCACCAACAGCGAATGCTCGGCCACGGAATAGGGATAATCCCCGAAGGTCTGGCCGTTCCAACGCGCGACAAAGGCCAGCCCATGGACGATATCCTCGATCTCGATATCGACCGGGGTCGGATCCAGCAGATCGAGCCTGCGTCCCGACAGCATCCGCTGCCACGCGCGTGGGGATTTCGCCATGTCTTGCCTCTTTTCCGGTCTGGGTAGTCGCCTGATTGACGCTTGTAAATACGGCCGCATTGCCGTGACACAAGGCGCATGCTACCTCGCCGATCAAATCCGCCTGACAATTGGAGCGCCGCACATGGCCCAGGACTATATCGTCAAAGACATCGCGCTGGCCGAGTTTGGCCGCAAGGAGCTGGATATTGCCGAGACCGAGATGCCGGGGCTGATGGCGCTGCGCGAGGAATTCGGTGAGAGCAAGCCGTTGAAGGGCGCGCGGATCGTTGGCTCGTTGCACATGACGATCCAGACGGCCTGCCTGATCGAGACACTGACCGCGCTTGGGGCTGATGTGCG
>Ga0102928_1000014_pt1 | contig 82563 bp, 73 predicted proteins | sample SalPonR1_B_D1_MG_FD_78504 | JGI IMG/M metagenome (GOLD analysis project Ga0102928, IMG submission 78504) | Salt pond soil microbial communities from South San Francisco under conditions of wetland restoration - Salt Pond MetaG R1_B_D1_MG | ecosystem: Environmental > Aquatic > Marine > Intertidal...
GCCGGATCGGTTACGCGGACATGCTCTATGAACCGGTCATGGCCATTCACCAGAATCCGCCGCTGCAGCGGCTGGTGGGCAACAAGATGGACATGATTCTGGTGGATGAGTATCAGGACACCAATGAGATCCAGCATCTGCTGCTGCGCTATGTCGCCGGGGAACGGGCACGGGTAACGGTGGTGGGTGATCCGGACCAGACCATCTACGAGTTTCGTGGCGCCAGGCCCGAATTTATTCTTACCCGTTTCAGCGAGGAGTTCGACCGGCCCCTGGAACAGACTCTGAGTTACACCTTCCGCTACGGTCACCGGGTGGCGCTGCTGGCCAATCACCTGATTGGCCACAACACCGGTCGCAAAGATGTTCAGTGTCACTCTCACCCCGGCACGCCGGACACTGGCATCACCCTTCACGAACAGCAAAACGACAGCGATACCGTGTTGAAGCTGCTCGGACCCATGGCCGAAACAGACCTCGCCAACACCGCCATTCTGTTCCGGGTGTGGAGCCAGAGTGTCGCTATCGAGTTGAAGCTGCTGGCCAGACAGATTCCCTATCGCATTGATGCCGGCAAGGGCGCTCTGTTCAGCCGCGAGGTTCAGGCCATCACCGCTTTGCTGACGGTGGTCGCCAGGCGCTTGCAGAATCTGCCTGATGACGACCGGCTGGACGTTGCCCGGCAATTGATGCGCTTCCCCCATGTCGGTCTGAAAGAACCGGAACTGGAGCAGCTGGCCCGTTTCCTGGCCGGATTTTCCGGGGCCTGGCATGAGCGCCTGCTGGCGCTGGATTTTGACGCCCTTGCCCCGATGGCCGCGCGCAAGCTGCGGACACTGGGTGAGACCCTGGCAGATCTCGACAACCACAGGGGCCCAGTGGCCGGGGTTATCGGGCACTACGCCGAAGCCACGGAGCTGAACGAAGGCATTCGCAGCCTGGCGCTGACCCATGAATCCGCCGAGGAGCGCATCGAGACGGTCCAGGGTTTCCGGGCCTATCTGGCCTCTCTGGAAGTCGATGCCTCCGGCGCTCTGGAGCATCTCAAGGCGCTCAAGCAGCAGGCGGGAAAAAGCAGGTCCGGCGGGGTGCTGCTGTCGACCATACACCGCACCAAGGGCCTGGAATGGGCCACGGTGATCGTGCCCGGGCTGCAGGAAAAATACCTGCCCTACAGCCCGAGGCCGCAGGAGGACGTGAAGGCCTTTCTGGAAAGCGAACGGCGCCTGCTCTACGTTGCCATGACCCGGACCCGGCATCATCTGCACCTGATCACTCGCCCGGCAGGCGCTCTGCCCCACCTTGACGGCGATCTGGGCCCCAGCCGGTTTGTGCATGAACTGTGCTTTGCGCTTTCGGGCGAACTGGGGGCCTGGCTCGAACAGCGCCAGCCGGATCAGTCCCGACTCACTGTCAAGGCGCCATTGACCGCAACCGCCAAACGTTACGCCGCCCACGAGTCGGTTATACTGGAGGGCGGGCATGAGCCCGGTGACGCTGCCAGCCAGCCGATCTGGACGCTGGCGCGGGTGAGTCACGCGGTCCTGGGCCCGGGCGCGGTGGTCAGCGAGGATCAACAGTCCTTTGCCGTCAGGTTTGAATCCGGCGACACCCTTAATTTCAGCAAAAAAAGCGCACATCTGTACTTCCAGGCTGCGCCGGCAGCTTAGCGCCCGATCCGGAGTCAGCGAGATGATGTATGTTGCCGTTTTTATCAGCCTGCTGCTGTATGGATCGTCGGTTTCCGGGTCAGACATTTACCGCTGTGAGTCTGATACCGGGGTTCGCTACACCGACCAGCCCTGCAACGATCAGGCCGAAAAAATTACTGTGCCGGACAATCGTATTGGCGGTAATTTTGGTCAGAACCTGCCCACTCCACGCCAGCCTGAACCCGCGCCAGAACCTGAGGAGGACCAGGAGCAAGCCGCAACGGATCCCTGTCGCTATATCAATTCCACCGATCTGCGGCGTTACCTCATCCGCGGACAGGTGGTGAAAGGCATGACCAAAGAGCATGTGATCGAAGCCTTTGGCCGCCCTCCGGAAACCTATCCCACGCCCCGGGAAACCTGGGTCTACCAGACCCGATACTACGGCGCCCTTTACGAGCTGACCTACGTCTATTTCAGGGATGGCTGCGTGGACGAGGTGGTTTACCGCAAGCCCTGACCAGCCTCAGTGTTTCCGGGTTGCGTCAATCAGCAGGTTGCGGGGGGTCAGATTGCGGTCGCAGAAGGTGCCCAGCCGCACTTCGTAGCCCTGCTCCTCAAGGAAGACCGCATAATCCATTACCAGCCAGAGCTCGAGGGGCCGCCGGAACAGATGCCTGACCAGTTCGTGGCGCCGCACCTGTGCCAGCCGCTGAGCGCCATAGGCTTCCCAGGCCCGGTAATCAACCGGTTCCGGCAGCGTGATCCGGGTTTTATCAGCGGCCCAGCGGCAGAACTGGCGGAAATCGGCTTTTGCCATCCATCCGGGGTGGGACGGCACCGGCAGGTACTGGTCCAGCTGCCGCAATTGCCTCTGCAGACCGTCGAATCCCAGACGCCACTGGCTGAAGAGACGAACCTGATTCCGGACTCTGGCGGGCGCGGTTACGGTTTCCTCAACCGCCAGCCTTAGATCAGCCCGGGTGACCGGCAGGCAGCCCGGCCACTGGCGGGCCTGCCGGGACAGGGGTCGATAATCCGACTGTGAGCACAGATGGAAACAACAGGGCGCCACGCTCAGCCGCGACAGCCTGCGCTTCGCAGCCTGGCTGATCAACCGTCGATGCAGATCACCACAGGCGTGCAGCGCCACCGCATGGGCGTCGGCAGGCAAGTTCAGGTCATCCGCCATGACATCCCGGCAGAACAGATGAACCGGATCGCCGGCTCGGCGCGCCAACCGATTGCCGTCGTCCACCAGCGCCGGATTCCAGTCATAGCCGCTGACCGGATATTGCGAGAGGGGAAGAAGCGTGCGCGCCAGATGGCCCTTGCCGCAGCACCAGTCGAGAACCGGTGCATCAAAGGGCCGGACCGCAGCCACGAAAGCGCCGGATTGGCGCCGTTTCCGGCCCGGCATATCGCGGGCTCTTACCTCGGCAAGGGTGCATGACTGTGCCAGGGCATCGTCCGCAAGCTCTGGCAACCGCGTCATGCCCGGCAGTTCCGCAAGCGCAGGCAGCATCGACATCAGCCGGTGCGCCAATGCAACCGGTTCGTTTTCAAACAGCTCGCACTGTTCATCACTGAGGCCGGCGACCTGCCGGTCCAGTTGCGGCCAGCGCCGGGTCCATTCCGGTGAGGACCCGGTAAAGGGCGCGGGCTGCCAGAGTTCGCGGTGCGCCGAAAGCCAGTCGTTCAGGTGCTGCCAACGGGCACTGAAAGAGGCCAACGCCAGGGCCACTATTCGCGGAACCGGCCCGGTCGGAACGGATCCAGGCAAACCGCTGTGGGCTCGCCGTCGATCAGCTGGGCAATCACGTTCGCGCTGCCCGCCGACAGGGTCCAGCCGAAGGTGCCGTGACCGGTATTGAGATACAGATTTTCCCGGGGCCCGCGGCCGATGACCGGCGGGCCGTCGGGGGTCATGGGGCGGAAACCGGTCCAGGATTCGGCGGCCATCAGATCGGCACAGCCCGGAAAACGTGATTCCACCGATTTGCGGATCGTGGCCAGTCGGGCTTCCGGTATATCCCGGTTGAAATCGGCCATCTCGACAAAACCGGAAGCGCGCAGACGGTTACCGAGTCGTGTCGAGACGACTTTGAAATTGTCGTCATGGACCGTGGAGACCGGCGCGCGACTGGTGTCTTTCAGCGGCACAGTGAAGCTGTAGCCCTTGACCGGATAAACGGGCAGCCTCAGGCCCAGGGGTCGGGTCAGCTGATCTGACCAGCAGCCGGCGCAGACGACCACGGCGTCCACGTCCAGGATCTCCGTGGTACCAATGTCGGTACGGGTAGCCAGCCGGGTGATCCGTTGATCATCAGCAATAAGATGGGTGGTCTCGGTATTGTAGCGGATGCTGACGCCCTTCGATTCGCAGGCGTTGGCCAGCTCCCGGGAAAACAGGTGGCAATCGCCGGTGCCGTCGGTGTCGTAGCTCAGCGCACCGTGAAGCGGGCCGTTACCGGTCATTCCGGGTTCAGCCTCACGCACCTGCGCTGGTGTCAGCAGACGGGAACTGATACCAAGCTCGTTCAGCAGTTCCTGGGTCCTGCGATAGCCGGCAAGAGCCTCCGGGCTGCTGGCCAGGTGCAGCAGGCCCCGGTGGTCACCATCAAAATCCGGGTCAAGTTCCTGCTCCAGTGCCGCAAAGCGCTCGCGGCTGTGGATGCCGAGGCGCAGCATCGCGCGCTTGTTCAAGCCGAACAGGCCGGGCGACCAGGCGTAGCGCAGGGTTGAGAACATGAACCGCAGGGTATCCAGCGATGGCGGCATGGCCATTTTCAACGGGCCGTCCTGTTTTAACAGCCAGGGGATGGCTTTCGGTACCATGGCAGGATCCGCCCAGGGATACACCACGCCGTAGGAGCGCTGGGCGGCATTGCCCTTGCTGGTTTCATTACCAGCGACGCCGTGCCGCTCAACAACCGTTACCTGATGGCCGCGACGGTCAAGCTCGTATGCTGTGGTCATACCAACGACGCCACCACCAACGACTGCTATGTGCATAAATGGCCTCCCTCGGGGCTGGATGAGCTGACACCGTTGCCAGCAAAGTTTTTCAGGTTCATCGAGGGCCTCTGTTTCAGCCATGCAGGTCAGCCATCGAACAAACTGATACCATAGCCGGCGAATGTCTCAGAATAGCAGCGATTACCACCGCTGCGAGGAAGTAAAAGGCCGATAATGAGCAAGAAACGCCGCGAAATACCCGTTTTCGATCAACCAATCATCGAAACCCACTGTCATCTGGATTACCTGAAGGCAAGGCCACTTGCAGAAACCCTGGCGGAGATACAGCGGGTCAACATCGAGCGTGTCATTACCATTGCGGTGTCGCCGGAAAACCTGGCCAGGGTGCGGGAACTCAGTCAGATCGCCCCCTGGGTCTATGGCACCCAGGGGGTCCACCCGCACGACGCCGGGACCTATTCCGACAGCGCCGAAGCCGAGATCCGCGCCCATGCCGGAGACGACAAAATCGTCGCTGTCGGCGAAATCGGCCTCGACTACTTTTACGACAATGCCGAGCGCAATGTCCAGCGTGACGTTTTCCGCCGCCAGCTTCAGATCGCCTGCGATACCGACCGCCCGGTGGTGATACACAGTCGCGATGCCGACGAGGATACGATTGAGATCCTGCAAGAGTATGAAGCCACGCTCAAACGTCGCGGAGTCATTCACAGCTTCACGTCCGGCCCCGGTCTGGCGCAATACGCACTGGATCAGGGCTGGTGCCTGGGCTTCAATGGCATCACCACTTTCAACAAGGCTGAAAACGTACGGGATATTGTACGCATGGCGCCCATCGGGCAGATCCTGCTGGAGACGGACTCGCCTTTCCTGACTCCGGCGCCCTATCGCGGCAGGGAAAATGCTCCTTTTTACATCCCCTTCGTCGCTGAAAAAATCGCAGCGGTGAAAGATCTTGGGCTTGAGGAGGTGCTGGCCACAACCTACCAGAACAGCCTGAGGACCTTCTTCCCACAGCCATGAACAAGCGCATACCGGTATCGGCACTGAAGGTCGGCATGTACATCACTGACCTGAACAACGACTGGATCCCTCACAACACCCAGCGCAAACGCGGCGTGGTCAAGAAAGAGGAAACCATCGACAAGATCCGCCAGCTCGGTGTGGACTTTGTATACATCGACGTGTCCAGAGGTCTGGATTCCCAGGATTCGGAACCCGCCCACGAAGTGGATCGACGAAATGAAGCGGCTCTTGAGCAGGCCGGCGGGTTGACTCCGGGTAGCTTCCGGCGCGTCAGTGCCGAGGAAGAAATGGTGGCTGCGCAAAAGGTGCATCACCAGGCCCAGAGCCTGGTTGGCGACCTGATGAACAATGTAAAAATTGGCAGGGCCATTGATATGGCACCGGTTCACCAGCTGGCTCACGAACTTCAGAATTCTGTTTTCCGCAACCCCAATGCACTCAGCTGTCTGGGACGTATCCGCGCAAAAGACAATTATCTGCTTGAGCACTCGGTCAACCTCAGCGTCCTGATGTCACTTTTCGGCGGCTATCGCAGACTTTCGTCCGATGCACTTCACCAGACCATTGTCGGTGCCCTTCTTCATGACATCGGTAAAATCCTCATACCCGACGAGATTCTTCACAAGCCGGGCCGGCTGACACCGGAAGAATTTGAAGTAATGAAAGCCCACGCCCAGCACTCAAGAACCATCCTGCAGTCAACTGAAGGTATCGGAGACCTGACCATAATAACCGCAGCACAGCACCATGAGCGCATGGATGGCAGTGGCTATCCCGAGGGGCTCAAGGGTGATGAAATATCCATGTACGGGCGCATGGTTGCAATTACTGACGTATACGATGCAATCACGGCTGACCGGGTTTATCACAAGGGCATGACACCTACCCAGGGGCTCAAGAAACTGCTGGAATGGAGTGACGGGCACCTTGACCCGAAACTGGTCAGGGAGTTCATTCGCTGTGTCGGCCTCTACCCGATTGGCTCGCTGGTGCTGCTTGAAAGCGGTCGGCTTGGTGTCGTTATCGAAACCAATGACGAAGATCAGCGGCTGCCTGTGGTCCGGGTGATGTACAGCATCAAGTTCCGGATGCCGGTCATGGTCGACACCCTGGATCTGGCCAAACCAGGCACTCAGGACCGGATTATTCGCTCGGTGAACCCGGAGGACTACAGCATCGATGTGCGCAAGTTCCTGGTCTGATCCGATCAGTCTGAGCCATTGCGCAAATCACAAATTCCGCAATCATGCTGCCAGCGACAGAAACACCGCCATCAATACCGGTGACAGAAAAGACAGGATAAAACCGGAGGCAATCGCTACCGGTACACAGGCCAGGCCACCGCTGCTGCGGATTATCGGCAGGGTAAAATCCATCGCCGTGGCGCCACCATAGCCGATGGCCATTGCTGGCCTGCGACTGATCAACAGTGGAATAATGGCCAGCGCGATGATTTCCCGTATCACATCGTTGAGAAAGGCAACACCACCCCAGGCGGGCCCCAGAGCATCACCGATAACGATACCGGACAACGAGTACCAGCCAAATCCGGAAGCCAGTGCCAGCGACTGGTACCAGCCAGTGTCCAGCATGGGTGCCAGGGCGAGTCCGGCCACCAGTGAGCTGCCTGCCAGCACCAGGGAAATACCCAGGCCATGGCGGTTGAGCAGCAGCCGACGCAAAGACAAGCCGGCATTGCGTAACTGCAGCCCGATCAGAAACAGCAGAAGCATCAGCATGGCGGTGGCAAGATCCTCGGCCATGGGCAGGGGCGGCAGCAGCCAGTAGCCGGCTACAACCCCCGCCAACACCGCCAGCAGTGGTTTCAACCCGGCCAGAAACAGCCGCCGATAGCCTGATGCCGCAGCCGGAACGGATTGGTCCGGTACCATCGGCTGGAATTGATGCAACAGCCAGAGCCCCGCCAGATTCGCGATCAACAGGACAACGACAAGCAGAGCCACCTGCACCGCCATACCGGCCAACTGGTCCGCCAGCCCGCTCATCTGCCCCAGGCCCAGACCCAGCAGCGCGAGGATAAAATATACCAGGCCCTCGACCAGGTAATGAATCACCGTCATGATCCGGCGATTTTCCAGTCGCAGGGCAAAGCCGAAGAACAGCGGCGCCAGTATCAGCAGTGCTCCGGTCAGCATGAATACATCAGCCGGCCATCAATGCAGAATATGATCATTACGATCCTGGACCAGTACCCAGGGCGCAACCACCAGGGCCCACAACTCCGCGTCGTTTTCGAACCAGTCGCGGGCCTGGGATGGCGTGACCTCGCCTACCTGCCCGGCGGCCATCCAGTGTTCGAACCGGGCCTTGTTGTCCACGGTCAGCTCGGCCGCCACCGTCAGCAGGTCAAGTGCAGGAGAGACCCGCACTACCTGGCCCCGGGCGAAGTAGGTCTGCAGATCTTTCCAGCTGATCTGTGATGTTTCAAGATTGAGTCTGGCGCGAAGCTGTTCCAGGGATTCATCGGCAGGCATGCGTAGAACCTTTGACACGAACGATAGAAAAGGACGGCAAGCTTAACCGATGTGTCAGCGGGATTGCCAGATTTCCAGAATCCGGTCTGACAGTGTCATGGGGTCAAAAGGCTTGGGAATGACACCTGTAGCACCCCCGGCGAGATAACTCTGGATTTCGTCGGCCTGAACCTTGGCCGTCATGAACACCGCTGGCGTTAATGCGTATTCCGGTAATTTGCGGATCTCGCGCAGCGTCTCCGGGCCCTCCATGCCGGGCATCATGACATCGAGGATGATCAGTTGCGGCGCAAATCCGGCGATTGACTCCAGGGCCTCCGGTCCACTGGCGCAGACTTTCAACTGAAACCCGCCAACACTCTCCAGCGCAATTTCGGCCACGGCTCTAATATCTTCTTCATCTTCGACCAGCAGTATCCGCTTCAGGGTTTCGTCATTCGGCATCCGGCTGCTCCTCATTCTGGTCAGCAATTCCGAGCAAACGTAGCAGGCGATGATATTCCTCGTCTTCACCCATACCATTGACCAGCATGGCCGCCGCGCCCATGATCAGATGATCCGGTGTCACCGAATCCCGGCGCCGGAGGTGAATTGCTCCCACCAGTCCCCTGAGTTCCAGGGGCAGGCGCCACTGAATCTTCATGCTGTTGCCCAGCTTTTGCGCCCATCCGCCAATGGCCTGGTCGATTTCAGCGTCAGAGACATCTGCACCGGCATCCACATGTTGCTGGATAACCTTGAGCGCAACCAGTTCACCCACCCGACTTAAAAGTCCGGCGGTAAAATGTAACTCTCCACTACTTCCCGAAAGCATGGCGAGACGCTGGGCCTCCAGTGCCACTTTTTCCGCCCACGCCTGATATTCCTGGGCCAGAGCTTTCAACCTCTGATCCGGCAACTGGCCGGCAATGTCCAGGGATAGCGCCAATGCCTGATTCAACGCCATCGGCACACCTATCTTGGTGATCGCGTCTTTCACGCTCAGCACCGACTGACCTGACCGTCTCAGCGATGACCCGTTGGCCACGCCCAGCAATTTTGCAACGATTGCCGGTTCGCGCTTCCAGCGCTCTGCCAGCTCGGCAGGCGCGAGCTCGTTTTTTCGTTCCAGCAATTTCAGGACAGCTCCGGCATCGCCCAGACCCGGCAACTGGCTTGTCGATCCGACCGCGGTCTGCAGGCGCTCACCCAGATCCGGCAACCCCTCCCTTTGCTGCGCAAACGGAGCTATCAGTGGCCCCAGACGTTCATGAAGCAGTTCGACACTGAATGGTTTGATAATGTAACTGCTGATCCCCAGACTGGCGGCAGTCAGGATCGAGTTTCGATCAGAACGAGCGGTAACGACAACGACCGGTACCGCTTCGCTGGTATCGCGAACCGCTTTTACCAGCGTGAGTCCAGAGCCGTCAGGCAGGTTCCAGTCGGTAATAACGAGGTCGGCAGGCCCTGCCAGCCAAGCCGCCGTTGCCTTGTCGACCTGATCAAAAATCTGGACCTCCAGCCCGGGATAAAGCCCTGAAACCACGGTTTCGAGCAAATCCGCAATCATCATATCGTCTTCAAGAATCAGCACTTTCATAAGGAAGCTTTCGTTACGCCGTTTCTGCCATTCTCTTTGCGCCGATAAAGAGCCTGATCTGCAGCCTCAATAGCATCGTCCGGGTGCCGATAGTCCGGCAACGATGCCAAACCAACACTGAGCGTGACAGAGAATGAGCCTTCGCTGCCCTTGAACAGCAGCCGAGAGAAATCCTGACAAACCGATACCAGCAGTTCTTCTGCCTTTTCGACAGAACAGTCCGATAGTGCGACAAGAAATTCTTCACCACCGTAGCGGCCAATAATATCAGTCTTCCGCAGACGGTGTCTGAGAAGGTTGGCCAGGCCCTTGATAACCAGATCACCCGCCCGATGGCCGTGGCTATCATTAACAGCTTTAAAATGATCAAGATCCAGCATGGCCACTACCGAGACATGCTGCATTCGCTGACATCGCGCATGCTCCTTGGCGACCTCAATGTTGGCAAGGGAATGTTTCAGCAGCCCGGTCAGGCTATCCCTGGAAACAAGCTTGTCCAGCTGTCTGGCCCGGTAGCAGCGAATGCGCACCGTTCGCAGCAGGAACGCATCGGAAACCGGTTTGGTCAGAAAGTCATCGCCGCCGTTCGCCAGCGCATCCAGCTGTAGTTCCCGGTTCTGTTCTGCGGAAAGATAAATGATTGGCAGACTGAGCCATTGCGGGTCAAACCGGAGCATCCGCGCCAGTGCCGGCCCCGATATATCGCCCATCTGCACATCCATCAGGACAATGTCCGGACGAAACTCTGCCAGCGCGGGCAACAACACAGAAGGGTCTCCCGCGACTACCTCAACGTCCATTCCACTGTGAGATAACACCAGCTGGTAGTGTTCCATCAACTCACGATCATCGTCAACAATCAGTACCTTGCCAGTTACCGCATCCGCATGGTCGGCGAGCAGGCGGTCAACATGATCGGCAAGCGCAGGCAGGTCCAGCGGCTCGCAGAAGAATGCTTCGGCGCCTGCACTGGCCAGGGCGTAGCGTTGAGACAATGTGTCATGATCACCGACGCAGATAATGGGCAGCTCGATAAATGAACGTGGTAACTGATTGCCTGTCGCAAGAAACGTCTCGTCTCGGACTATCAGCGCCGAGGGGAGAGGGCCGCCGGCATTGGCTAATTGCGTCGCGTCAGACATCCAGCGGGCCTGGTAGCCATACAGCCCCAGCCCGTCGATAACACGCCGGGCAAGCGCTTCATCCGGTTCCACCACAAGCACCGCGGGCTCAGTCGGATCCGCCTGGGGACTCGCGCGGTCGCCCTGCTCCGGCAACTGCTCTGGTTCAGGTCTCTGGTCTCTCGACTCCAGCAACGATCGCAGGCCAACAATCCGGTTGCCCAGTTTCTCGTCAATCACCGCTGACGGGGAGGTGCCATGGCGACGCTCCTCCAGCACCTGCTGTACGCCCAGTTCCAGGATTCTGGCCTCGTCGCCAAGCCGGGCAAGACCAAAGGTCCCCGCCGATCCTGCCAGTCTGTGAAGAATCCGGTAGGCAAGGGCCATTTGCTGCTGAACATCCTGGCCGCTACGAATGGATTCAATGGCCCGATCCAGCGCGTCGAATTCGCCGATCACCTTGTCACAGAACTTTTGCCGCAAAACCGCGAGTTTCGCATTGACATTACCGGGCCTGATGTCTGGCATGCTGAATTTTCTGTACCTAATTTTACAAATATAAGCTTCGCTTTCAGCTACGCTCCCATCAAAGCAATTTTTTAACGAAAATGCCAGAAGGAAGCTCCCAATTTGCTTACGGTCTCTCTCGGCAGCCGGCTTGCCATTATCATCGTTTTTTTCAGCCTGACTGCTATTGTGGCGGTAGCCCTGACTGCGCACCGGGCCCTGAGCAGGGACTTCGAGGCTACCCTTATCGAGCAGCAGGCCTATGAAACCGAGCGCATTTCCGACCAGGTCGACCGCAGCCTTCAGGTGCGTCTTGCCCTGCTGGAAGCACTCAGCGTCACCCTGACCGACGGCGACAGGCTGCTATCCAGACCGGAAATAAACACTTTCATGGCCCGCCAGTCCGGACTCCGGGAACTCTTCTCCAATGGCCTGCTTGTGCTTGATGAAGATGCCACTGCGATAGCCGAAGACACTTTTGTGCCCGACCGGGTGGGTACCAATTATGCCGACCGCCCGCATTTTGCCAGGGCCCTGGAAACCCGCGAACCGGTTATCAGCCGCCCGATTATCGGACGTACAACTGGGCTACCATTGCTGGCCTTTGTGGTTCCGATCGAGAGCGACGAAGGCAACCTGCTGGGTTTCCTGACTGGCAGCATCGACCTGGCCAGAACGAGCCTGGTCTCAGCGGAAGCACGGGCTTCCAGCTCGCGCCATAAGGCGCAATTTCTGGTTATCGATACCAGCAACTTGCTGTACGTCGATTCGGGTGAAGAAGATGACGGCATCCGCCCGCTTCCCGATCCGGGCGCAAGCCCCCTTATTGATACGGCCATGTCGGGCATGAGCCTGGGTGAAATTACCCTGAAAAACGGAGCGGAACTGATCTACGCCACCAGTCACCTGGAACGCCTGGGCTGGCTTTTTATCCGCGCCGTTCCGAAAGCGCTTGCGAAGGCCCCGGCAACCGAGTCTTTCCGCCAGTTCCTGCTGATCAGTCTCGGTCTGATGCTTTTCACCATCCCCCTGAGCTACCTGGTCACGCGCTCCGCCATGGCGCCCCTCCAGCGGATGACTCGTCGTATCCGGGACATGTCTGCGGCGGATCCCGGCTCCGACCGTCTTGAGGCAAAAGGCCCGCCGGAAGTCCGGAACCTGGCGACGGCCTTCAACAAATTACTGGACGAGCGCGACGACATCGCCAAAATGCAGGATGATTTTATTTCCAACGTCAGCCACGAACTACGCACACCGCTGACCTCCCTGAATGGTGCGCTCAGGCTGATGACCTCCGGAACCACGGGCCGGTTGCCACAGAAAGCGGCCGAAATGAGCCAACTGGCGCTGCGGAACGGGCAGCGCCTGCAATTGCTGATTGCAGATCTGCTGGATTTCAACAAACTGAAGGCCGGCGAACTGGAGCTCAACCTCGAAACCCAGCCGCTGGCGCCGCTTATTACCCAAGCCATTGCCGGCAACGAGACCATCGCCCGCGAACGCGGTATCGGTTTCACCGAACACTGTGAGCCGGGCATCCTGCTGACCACGGACAGCCACCGCCTGCGGCAGATTCTGGATAACCTGATCAGTAACGCCATCAAATTCTCGCCGCAACAGGGAGTGGTGGTAATAGCGGCGGAGTCCACAGCAACAGACAAGGTCCGGATAACGGTCAGTGATCAGGGTAACGGGCTCCCGGAACACTTTATCCCGCGCCTTTTTGAACGCTTTGCCCAGGCCGAGGTTGGCACAAGCCGCGCATCGAAAGGCACCGGCCTTGGTCTGGCCATCTGCCGCGAACTGACATTGCTGCTCGGGGGTAAAATCGGGGCCTACAATGACGATGGCGCCCACTTCTGGGTGGAGTTGCCGCTAGCCGGGACCAGGGATTACGAAAACAATGAAAGCACCTGAATTTCCAGACAACGAAGCTGAACGACAGGCCGCGCTCGACCAGACCGGATTGCTTGTTACCGGGGCTGAGGAGCGGTTTGATCGTCTGACCCGAATGGCCAGAATCGCCTTTCGGGTGCCCATTGCCCTTGTCAGCCTCATTGACCGGGAGCGACAGTGGTTCAAATCCAGGCAGGGACTGGGAGCCGAGGAAACGCCGCGCGACCTGTCTTTCTGCGGCCATGCCATTCACCAGCCAGACCTGTTCATCATTGAAAACGCACTGGAAGATGAGCGCTTCAGAGACAACCCGCTGGTTCAAGAAGAGCCCCGGATCCGCTTTTATGCCGGGGCCCCGCTGCACACTTCAGAGGGATTCAGGCTGGGCACGCTCTGTATCATCGACCGCGAGCCACGAACGCTAGACGACGAAGAAAAACAGCTACTGCGGGAAACCGCGGACTGCGTCGAACGCGAGATCAACCTTCAGGCAGCTTCCGGTTTTTACCAGGAACTTCTGAAAAGCGAGCATCGGTCCAGGGCAGTCATTGCGGGCACAAGGGTCGGCACCTGGGAATGGAATGTCCAGACCGGCGAAACCGTTTTCAACCAGCGCTGGGCTGAAATCTGCGGTTACCGGCTTGCCGAGCTGGAGCCGGTCAATATCCAGACCTGGCTCGACCTTGCCCATCCGGACGATCTGGCCGAATCCGGACGGTTACTGCAGGCTCATTTCAGAGGTGAGCTGCCGCAGTATGATTTCCGCTGCCGGATGCAGCACAAGGACGGTCACTGGGTATGGGTGCACGACCGTGGCCAGGTATTCGAATGGACCGAAACCGGCGAGCCACTGATGATGTTTGGCACCCACGCTGATATCTCGAAAGAAATGAACAACCTGAACCGGATTCAGGAGCAGAACAACGTGCTCGGAATCCTCAACCAAGTGGCTCTTGACCCGGAAACCGACGACGATGCCCGCATTGAAAATGCCCTCAGCCTCGCGTCCCGGTATCTTGAACTGCCCACTGGCATCGTCAGCGAAATTACCGGCAGCGTGTATTCAGTGCGCTGGTTTGTCGCACCCGAGAGTTCCGGAATCGCCAGAGGTCTCAGTTTCCGTCTTGCAGAGACATACTGCTCGCTGTTGCTGGAAAAAGGTGACTGCCTTGCGATCACAGAAATGGCCAGTTCCCATTTCCGCTATCGCAAGTGCTACCAGACCTTTCAGCTGGAAAGCTATCTGGCTGCCCCGATTGTGGTTCGTGGCGGGCTCTTCGGTACCCTGAATTTTTCCTCGGCCCAACCCCGCACAAAAAGCTTTTCCGACACCGAAATTACATTTGTCACCCTGCTCGCCCGCTGGATTGGCGGTATTCTCGAACGCCGGCATGGGGTTCAGATGCTGACCAAACTGGTGGAACAGACACCGGGCATGCTCTATCAGTTCCGGCAATGGCCCGACGGCCGTTCGGCCTTTCCCTACTCAAGCCCGCACATCCGGGACATTTACGGTGTTGACAGCGACACGGTAAGGGAAGACGCGTCCGAGGCGTTCCGGAAAATTTATCCGGATGACCTCCCGAATGTCGCCGGGAGCATTGAGCGGTCAGCGCAAACACTGTCGGTGTGGAGTTGTCAGTATCGCGTCAATCGCGGGAATTCCCGCTGGCGCTGGGTCGAAGGCAGAGCCACCCCCGAAGCCATGCCGGATGACAGCGTTATCTGGCATGGCTATATTGCCGACATAGACGACAGCAAACGAACGGAAATCGCCCTGCAGCAAAGTGAAGCCCAGCTAAGAAGGCTTTATGAGCTTTCACCCATCGGTATCGCTCTGACCGAATTCCGCACCGGAAACTTTCTTGATGTGAACGAGGCATTGCTGAAGCCCACGGGATACCATCGGGACGATCTGATGGCGATGGACTTCTGGCAGCTTCTGCCGGGCGACACCGAAAGCCGGCAGCAGGAAATCATCCGGAGCCTGAAATCGGAAAAGCGTTTTGGCCCCTATGAAATGGCGATCAGAAGAGCTGACGGCTGCAATTACCCGGCCGTCATGCAGGGGGTAAAAATCTATGATGCCTCCGGAAGGTCCCTGGTCTGGACGCTGATCGAGGACATTTCAGAACGCAAGAAAGTGGACCGGATGAAAAATGAATTCATCGCCACCGTGAGCCACGAACTTCGCACCCCACTCACCTCCATCGCCGGATCCCTCGGCCTTCTTGCCGGAGGATCTCTGGGGCAACTTCCGAGGCAGGTTGACCAGTTAGTCTCGATTGCCTACCGGAACAGCAAGCAACTGAATCAACTGGTTGACGAGCTGCTGGATATGGAAAAACTGATTTCCGGAAAAATGACAATGAACCTGATGCGGGAATCCCTGGTTCCGATTATTCAGGATTCCATTGAACAGCTTGAATCCTATGCTCTGGAGCAGGAAATTACCGTCAACTTTGAACATCCAGCGGAGGACTTCCTTGCCAGCATCGACCGCGCGCGCCTGAAGCAGGCCTTGAATAACCTGCTCTCCAATGCCATCAAGTTTTCGCCGGACAAGGGTGAGGTTGAGGTCAGAATGGAGAAAGTTAGGAACTGCATTCGAATTCTTGTTACCGATCATGGCACGGGCATCCCCGAGAATTTCCGGGCTCGCATCTTCCAGAAATTCGCCCAGGCCGACAGCTCGGACACCCGGGGAAAACGGGGAACCGGCCTGGGCCTCGCCATCACCCGGGAAATCATGTCCCAGATGGGTGGCCAGGTAAGCTTCGAATCGGTCGAGGGTGAGGGCGCAACCTTCTGGCTTGATCTGGACCAGGCCTGAGGGCGGGTGAGGTACCAGGCCCGGCGATCCCTTCGCCGGGCCCCGGTTCAGGCGCCAGCCGGGAACCGTCCCGGGCAGGCCTTCGTGCAGCCTTTCACGCAGACTTGAGCATTTCCCGCACCACATAGTGCAGGATGCCGCCATGCCTGAAGTAGACCGCCTCGTTGGCGGTATCGATCCGTGATTTCAGCTCACAGGTTTCGGTCCCGCCGTCCGGATAGGTCACCGTCATCCTGACAGTCTGGCCCGGCCTGATCTCACCGGACAGCCCTTCGATGCTGATGGTTTCCTCCCCGGTCAGCTTCAGACTCTTGCGGTCGGTGCCTTCCGGGAACTGCAGCGGCATCACGCCCATGCCGATCAGGTTGGAGCGATGGATGCGCTCGTAGGACTCGGCCACCACCGCTCTCACACCCAGCAGCCGGGTCCCCTTGGCCGCCCAGTCACGACTGGAACCGGTACCGTATTCCTTGCCGGCAACCACCACCAGCGGCGTGTTTTTTTCCTGGTACTTCATGGCCGCATCGTAAATGGGCATCTGTTCACCGGTAGGCACAAACCGGGTGAAACCACCCTCGACGCCGTCCAGCATTTCGTTCTTGATGCGCACGTTGGCAAAGGTGCCGCGCATCATCACTTCATGGTTGCCCCGGCGTGAACCGTAGGAGTTGAAATCCTTGGGCTCGACGCCGTTTTCCTGCAGGTACTTGCCCGCCGGTGAATCGGCTTTGAAAGAACCGGCCGGAGAGATGTGGTCGGTAGTGACCGAATCCCCGAGTATCGCCAGAATATGGGCATCCTTGACGTCTTCGATCGGATCCGGCTCTTCCTTCAGGCCCTTGAAGAAGGGCGGATGCTGGATGTAGGTGGACTTGTCGGACCATTCGTAGACCTTGCTTTCCGGCACCTTGATGGCCTGCCAGGTTTCATCGCCATCGAATACCTCGGCATATTCCTTGTGGAACATGTCGGTTTTGACCTTTTCGACCGCTGCCGCAATTTCCTGCTGGCTCGGCCAGAGGTCTTTCAGGTAGACCGGGTTGCCTTCCTTATCGGTTCCCAGCGGGTCTTTCGACAGATCCAGACGAACATTGCCCGCCAGCGCGAACGCCACCACCAGGGGCGGTGACGCCAGCCAGTTGGTTTTCACGCTGGGGTGTACCCGGCCCTCGAAGTTACGGTTGCCGGACAGCACCGAGGCAACCGTCAGGTTGCCGTCGTCAATCGCCTTTTCAACTTCATCCGGCAGCGGGCCGGAGTTACCGATACAGGTGGTGCAGCCATAACCGACCAGATTGAAGCCGAGCTTGTCCAGGGCATCCTGGAAGCCACCGACCCGCAGGTAATCCGTCACTACCTTCGACCCTGGCGCAAGCGATGTCTTTACCCATGGCTTGGCATCCAGACCCTTGTCAACGGCTTTCTGGGCGATAAGGCCTGCCGCCATCATCACGCTGGGGTTTGAGGTATTGGTACAGGATGTGATTGCGGCGATCACCACAGCACCCGGGTCCAGCCGGGTTTTATGGCCTTTCATTTCCAGCGGCTGACTGGACGCATGCTCGTAGCTTTTCTCGATGCCGACTGCCGTCTGACCGCCCTCGGATGATAACTCGCCCTCTCCCGCGGTGGCCGGACCCTCTGCGGTTTCCATCAGCAACTCGAAAGAAGATTTCATGTCTTTCAGGGCAACCCGGTCCTGCGGACGCTTGGGCCCGGCAAGACTGGCCTCCACTTGCCCCATGTCGAGTTCCAGGGAATCGGTATACAGTGGTTCATGACCCGGCTCGCGCCAAAGGCCCTGGGCCCTGGCGTAGGCTTCGACCAGCTCAAGCTGTTCTTCTTCACGCCCGGTCAGGCGCATATAATCGATGGTCTGGTCGTCCACCGGGAAGAAGCCGCAGGTGGCCCCGTACTCCGGCGCCATATTGGCGAGGGTTGCCCGGTCGGCCACCGGCATTTCTTTCAGGCCGTCGCCATAGAATTCAACAAATTTGCCCACCACGCCTTTCTTGCGCAGCATTTCAGTGACCGTGAGCACCAGATCAGTCGCGGTAATTCCTTCCCGCAGTTTGCCGGTCATCTTGAAACCCACGACTTCCGGAATCAGCATCGACACCGGCTGCCCCAGCATGGCGGCTTCGGCCTCGATGCCACCAACGCCCCAGCCCAGAATTCCCAGGCCGTTGATCATGGTGGTGTGGGAATCGGTGCCCACCAGCGTGTCCGGGTAGGCGATGTGCTTGCCGTCGATTTCTTTCTGCCACACGGTCTTGCCCAGATATTCCAGGTTAACCTGGTGGCAGATACCGGTGCCCGGCGGCACCACCCGGAAGTTATCGAAAGCCTGCTGGCCCCAGCGCAGGAACTCGTAGCGCTCTTCGTTGCGATCCATCTCGATGTCGACGTTGTCGCGAAATGAACTGGGATCGCCGAATTTATCCACCATGACCGAGTGATCAATGACCAGGTCCACCGGCGACAGCGGGTTGATCATGGCGGGGTCTTTACCGGCTTCCCTGACGGCCGCACGCATCGCGGCAAGATCAACCACACCGGGTACACCGGTAAAATCCTGCATCAGCACCCGGGCCGGACGAAACTGGATTTCAGTCTCGGAGTGCCGGTCTTTCAGCCACTGCACCATGGCATCAATGTGCTTGCGCTCGACGGTGGTGTCGTCTTCGTTGCGCAAAAGATTTTCCATCAGGACCTTGAGCGAGAACGGAAGCCGGTCCAGGTCACCCAGAGTTTTGGCGGCTTTTGGCAAGCTGTAGTAGTGAAAGGTCTTGCCCCCCGCATCCAGGCTGGAAAGGGTATTCAGGCTGTCTTTGCTGAGATTGCTACCGGACATTGTATTGCCTCCTTTTCGTCTTTATCCGCGCGCTACGGAATGCCGGCAGGCGAAAACTTCGTGCGCCCGAATCGACAAGCGTTCCGTAAAGTCCCCAAGGATGACGGTTTGAAACCAGAATTTGAAGTCAGAGTTAACTATTGCACTGATTGCGCAGAGTTCAAGCGCTGGCCCTGACCCAGTCAATTTTTAATCAACCTCTGGTGAAGGGTCAATCAATCCGGTACTGGTTTACCAGTCTGTCGACGTCGCCAACCACACGTTCGATTTCAACCGACATGTCCTGTACGCCACTGGCCTCCTCAGCTACCCGGACATTGCGGGTCGCCACAGAATGGATGCTCTCGTTGATCTGGACCGACGTTGCCGACTGCTGTTCACAGGCCGAGGCAATCTGCTGATTCATGTTACTGACAGCACCGATCGCCTCTTCGATCCGGCTGATTGCCTCGGCGGCATCGCTGATCGCGCGGTTTGATTCGGCCGAGCGGCTCTGCCCCATTTCCATGGCCGCGCGGGTAGCCTCTGAAAGCTCTTTCAGTTCGCCCACGGTGGTGCGGATTTCATCCGTCAATTCCTGGGTCCGCCGTGACAGCGACCGCACTTCGTCCGCCACAACAGCAAATCCTCTGCCGTGCTCCCCGGCGCGCGCAGCCTCAATCGCAGCGTTAAGCGCCAGCAGATTGGTCTGGTCTGAAATGTCATTGATGGACCCGGTTACCCGGGAAATGGATTCCACTTTTTCAGCGAGCTGGCTGACCATCCGGCCACTGTCGACCAGTGCCTGATTGGTCGCCTCGGTCATGGTGCGGGCACTGGCCATGGCCTTGCTGCCAGCAGCAGAAGCCGTGGAGGCATCTGCAGAAGATTCAGACGCCACCTGGGCGTTCTGCGCCACCTCCTGAACACTGGCTGACATCTGGTTGGAAGCCGTTGCTACCTGATCAGCCTGCTGTTGCTGCTGTTCCACATATTCCCGGGTGTTTGTGCTTGCTACCGCAAGGCGACCGGCATTTTCGCTGAGGATGCCGGAGAAATGGCGAAGCTCCCTGATCAGCGCACCGGACTGCTCCATCATCTGGTTAAAGGAGCGCGCACTTGTGCTCTGATCAGTCTCCGGCAGACGCCCTCGCAGGTCCTTGTCGTGGTCAAAGGCGTGCACAATGGTAATCATTTTCAGCGACTGATTCCGCTCTGCGCTCATCTGGACGGCGAAAAACACCAGAATACCGGCTTCAAACACCACGAAGGCAGCATGCAGAAATGCAATCCCCCAGCTGGCGCCATGATTGAAGATGATCACTGGCATCTCGCCAATCTGGGTCTCCATCATCTGCAGACCGGTGAACAGAAAATGGTGAACCGCGATCGTGGCAGCGGCCACCAGAACCGGCAGCCAGTCCCGGTAGATAATCACCAGCGCCAGCACCGCAAAGATGTGAAAATGCATTTCAATCCGGCCCATCTGGGCCTGGATCATGACCGCAGAGAACAGCATCAGGCAAGTCGCAAAGACGATCGAGCAGGCGCGCGTGCCACGAAGGAAAAAATAACCGGCCAGCGCCATGGCACCGACAACCACCGAGGCCAGGATCGAAAACAGGAAGGTATCAAACCCCAGGGGCACCAGTAATCCGACAACGGGAATATGAACCAGCAGGATAACAAGCATCTGGCGGTCGACCGCCAGTACCTGCTGGCGGGTAAGCTCATCGCTGCGAAAACTTTCGGTGGCGGCCATATCTGTCCTTAACGTTCATGGTTACTGATTGCTTGTCGGCCAGTTGCGGAATTCATTAACCGGAACCGGTATTAATTCTCATCAGGCCTGCCGGTCACCGTATAGCTGGGCGTAAAGCCCCTGCTTGGCAATCAGCTCGTCATGGTGGCCTTCTTCACTGATATAGCCGTCTTCAAACACATAGACCCGATCGGCCTGTTTCACCGCGCTCAGGCGGTGGGCGATGATCAGGGTGGTGCGCTGGCGCAGGAATGCCTCCAGGTCCTCGTGAAGCTGATACTCGGTTTCCGCATCAAGCGCCGACGTGGCTTCGTCCAGAATGACCACTGACGGGTCAGACAGCACCATTCGTGCGATTGCCAGGCGCTGGCGCTGGCCGCCGGAAAGCCGGACGCCCTGGCGACCGATCATGGTGTCCAGACCGTCCGGCATTTCCGCCACAGTCCGGTCCAGCTGGGCAATGCTCAGAGCCTGCCACAGGGCGTCATCGTCACGCTTGCGCCCAAGCGTCAGGTTCTGGCGCACGGTATCATTGAAAAGGGCGGGGTGCTGCAACACCGTAGCAACATTTTCCCGCAGACGCGGCAGACCAATCCGCTGCACCGGCACGCCGCCAAGCAGAATTTCGCCCTGCTGCGGCGTATACAGCCCCAGTATCACCTGAACCAGCGTCGACTTGCCGCCTCCGCTGGCACCTACCACAGCCACTTTCTCTCCGGCCATCACGTGCAGATCAATGCCCCGGAGAATCGGTTCGTCGCCGTAGCTGAAATGAATATTCCTGAGTTCCAGATCCACCGTGTGCCGATCACGGAATGGATCTTCCAGAGCGGGATAACGCGGTTCCTCTTTCAGTGCCAGCAGGCGGTTAATCCGGGCCAGCGCGGCGTTGGCGGCAAACCAGGCATACTGCATGGTGAGCATCTCCTGCACCGGCGTCAGCATGAACCAGAGATAACCGAAGATAGCGAACATCATGCCGATGCTCAGGTCACTGAGCAGCACCGTGACCATGGCCGCCGCCCGAAAGGTATCGACACCGAACTGGAACAGGGCAAAACTGGCGCGACTGGCTGCGTCGCTGCGCCACTCGAACTGAATGGCATGATCCCGCACGACTCTGGCGCGGGATACCAGATGTTGCAGATAATGGCCTTCCCGGTTGGCAGCGCGAAGCTGGTGAATAGCGTCCAGGGTTTCCGTCAGATCCCCCTGGAAATCCTCGTAGGCGCTGTTTTCCTGGCGTTTGAGATCCTTCACCCGCTTGCTGATCAGCATGGTAGCGAAGATCACCAGAGGATTGAACAGGAGAATCAGCAGGCCCAGCTGCCAGTGCACCCACAACAGCACACAGGCGGTGCCGGCCACGGTCAGACTGGCCACGACGAAACGGCTGATGGTGGTACCGAGAAACTGGTCGATGGTGTCCAGGTCGGTAATGAAATGGCTGGTAATACCACCAGAGCCGCGGGTTTCATATTCCGACATGGCCACCCGCCGCAGGCGACCCAGAAGCTTCGAGCGGATACGGAAGACAACATCCTTGGAGATTTTCGAGAACTCGCGGGATTGAGCCACGTTGAACCCGAGTGCCAGCAACCGCAGCAGAAAGGCGGCCAGCACCATGGCACCGATATAGACCAGGGGCAGATGCCACGATTCCGGCAACAGCGACTGCATGACCGGCAGTACCGGCCCCGGCTCATCCAGCAGGACCTCATCCACCAGCACCGGCAGCAACAACGGAATCGGCACACTGACGACTGTGGCCATGATCGCCAGCAGGTTGGCCCTGACCAGACGCGGCCTGTGCTTCAGCGCCAGCGACAGAATGTCCTTCCAGGCGTAGGGACGGTCTGGTGCACTGGCAACTTCCCCGGAACGGTCTTCTGTGGCCGAAAACTCGCCTTGCTCTTTTACCTGTTGCAAATCGCCCCCTCAAAACCCGAATCTCCGGGACATACGATACTCTGCCGCTGGCAGCCCAACATTATCGGCTCACTTTTCCCTGCCGCCAGAGCGCTGGTGGCCGGGTCCGCCATCTGCCATCATTACAGCCTGTCATCCTGTGACCCCTCGGAACCGGACCTATTGTGAGACACGACTGCCATTATCACCCGGGCGAACCCGCAAAATGGCATTGTGGCGAATGCCAGATGCACTACTGTTCCCGCTGCATGCCCGATGCGAACCACCGCAGACAGCATGCGCTGTGCCCACAGTGTAACCGGGTCATGCGTTACCTGGGTGCAGCCACGGAAGCCGTGCCTTTCTGGAACCGGATTGGCGCATTTTTCCGCTATCCCTTCCATACCGATCCGATGCTGGTCATCGCCATCTGCACCCTGGTTCCGCTGCTGATCACCGGCAACATTGTCGGGCTTATTGTCTCGCTGGTACTGGTGCTGGCGTTACTGAAATATACCTATGCGGTAATCCGCCATACCGCCGAAGGCCATATGAAGCCCCCGCCCCTGGCGGTAGCCTTCACCGGCAGCGGGTTCGATATCGTGATCCTGCAGCTGCTGGTATTCATCCTGATGGGGGCTCTGGTCGGCGCCGCCGGGATGCTGGGCGGACCAGTGCTGATGCTGGTAATGCTGGCTCTGGTTGTCCTGGCATTACCGGCCAGCGTGATGGTGCTGGCCATGGAACACTCCGTTGCCGCCGCGGTAAACCCGCTGAACCTGGCGGTGCTGATTTCCCGCATCGGCAGCCGCTATTTTCTGCTTTATGGCTACCTGATACTGTTATCCGTGGCCTCCGGCGCTGCCCAGGAATTCGCCTTCAACCATTTTGCCCCTCACCTGGCCAATATTCTTGCCGGCTTCCTGAACAGCACCTTTACCCTGATGCTGTTTCACATGTTGGGCTATCTGCTGTTCCAGTACCAGGAAGAGCTGGGCTTCGCCAGCGATCATCAGGACCAGGAAAAGCCGGGGGAAAGCCAGGGCCGGGACCGCACCCGCCGCTTTGACGCCGACATCGACATGAACCTGAAGGATGGCAACTACGACCGGGTCGAGTCCATGCTGAAGGAGAGTCTGAAGCGGGAGCCGGCCAACGCCTGCCGGCTGCAGCAGCTGCACTCCCTGCTTACAGCCCGTGATGACCGCCAGGAGCTGTACCGCTACCACCCGCGCCTGCTCGCCATGCTGGCGGACAGCAATGACGGCGACACCATGGCCGGTCTGCTGGCAACCATCGAGAGCATCCAGCCCGGCTTTAAACCGGATGACCCGGAATTGACGCTGCGCTGCGCAAAAGTCCTCTATAACCGCGGCCAGTTCAAACCTGCCCTGAAACTGCTACAGGACTTTCACAAGCGCTTTCCCGGCAGCGAATGCCTGCCCCATGCCTACCTGACAATGGCCCAGGCGCTGGCTAACGGGCTTGGCCAATGGGAAAAAGCCACGGCGTTTCTCAGTTTTGTCAAAAAGCGCTGCGCCAACCACCCGCTGCATGAACAGATTGATGTGTATCTGCAGCAGGCGCGGAACCGGGAGCCTCTGAAAGGACCCCGGGCATCGTTCAACGTCGAGTAGCCCGGCGTCCCGTCTGGTCAGTTTGCTGAGCTACCGGGCATCCGAGGGGCCTGTCGGTCGGGACACTGGCCACTTTCAAGCCCCGTTTGCCAGTAACTGGCGATAGTGTCGGGCCTTCGGGGTTACCTGGCGCTTATCGAATTCTTGCGCCAGCAGCCGGCAGGCTTCGTCCGCCAGGCTCTTGTCGCCGGCACTGCGAAGGCGTTCGAAAGCTCGCTCGGCGGATTTCAGATCGTCGTTACGCAGGCAGGTGAACAGCACCCGGTTGTGATCCTCCGCCGCCAGTGGAAAGTGGCTTTCTCCCAGCTTCATGTATTCGGCCCAGACTTCAATCGTGCGCTCTGGCTGGCGTGCGTTCAGCTTTTCATTCATCAGCTTGCGGGCGTATTCGCGATAGGCAGCCCGGTCCGGCCGGAGCTTGGCCAGCTGGTAGAGGTGCTCGAGCACAACGATCCGGTCGGGATAGTGCTCCCGCAATGCTGCAAACTGCCGCTCGGCAAGATCGAACTCCATACTGCCGAGGCTCGCCATGGCCCGGGCATAACCGGCGGTGAAGCGCTCGTCCTGCTCGTCTTCTTCCGGTTGGTAAAATTCCTCCTTGACCTGGAGCCAGCTTTTGCCCAACAGCCAGACCAGCCCAGCCCCGGCCACCAGTCCGCCCGCATGGGCCATGTAGGCGATGCCGGTGGCCCCGGCGAACCAGTAGTCATAAACCTCCTTACCCAGCCATACCGGCAGCATCGCCAGTGCCGGCGCGCGGAAGTAGTTGAAATAGACCCCGACAAAATAGAAAAAGCGGATTTTCTGCAAACCGTAGATGGCCACGTACATGCCCATCAGACCGGAGATGGAACCGGACGCGCCCACCAGCGGCACGGTGCTGCCAGCAGAAAACGCCGCGAATACCAGGCCGGAGATGGCGCCACACGCCAGGTACGCCAGCAGAAAGCGGGCAGCACCCAGCGCTTTCTCTACGGTGAAACCGAGCAGAAACAGAAACACCAGGTTGCCGATAATGTGGCCCCAGCCACCGTGAAGAAACTGATAGGTCACCAGGGTGTAAACTGACAGTTCGGCAGGCACCAGTCCCAACTGGTTGGCGCTCAGGCGGTTGACATATCGCTGCTGGATCTCGCTGCGCTGGGCCAACCATGCCCGGCGTTGGTCTGAAGCCCAGATCAGGCCCCGGTTTTCCAGCAGGTACTGATAGAATTCGTTATCGAACAGAAGGGTGGCCGCAATCCAGACCTGTTCGCCCTGTTCCTGCAGGGTATTGAAGCCCTCCAACCGGGAAACCAGTTCTTCCCTGCCTTCCAGCCGAATCTGGCGTTGCAGATAATCCTCGTAGGCCGGTGCCTCCAGTACCTGCAGGTCCGCATTCAGATAGGCTTCCAGCGCCTTGTTGGCGAGCCGGTCATCGTCGCCCTGGTAAAACACAAAGACCAGAAAACAGGCCATGACCAGGCTCAGTGTCATCCAGGGCGGGCGTTTCCAGTTGACAGCAGTTTCCGCAGGGATAATCAGCATGGATTGTCACAATTCATCATTATTCGCCTCGCCAGACCTGCTTTTTACCACAGCATGGCCTGTTTTTCGCGGTGTAATAAATCTGCAGCGAAATCGTAGGACGATCAGGGCGCTGATACTGTGAACGCAGCCGCACCGACGCCATTCGACCTGTCGCTTATGGTAATTGCCCCCACCGGCATCAATAATACCGGGGGCAAAAGCAACAAAGGCCTGAAAATCAGAGGAATCAACCATGACTGTACTTGTACTCGACCACACCAGGCTGATGGCCCAGAACACTTTTGCCGCCGCGGGCGGAGGCCCGGATGATTGCCCCGGGCGACCGCACCGCAAGCGCTTCCACTTCGGCTTCAATCAGCACCGGCTGAACCCGGACGATCAGGCACTGCTGCGCCAGCACGCGGTCTGGCTGAAGCACAACCCCGGCGCCTGCCTGCACATTCACGGCCATTCCGATGGCTTCGGTGTAAGCGAATACAACCAGTTTCTGTCGCGGCTCAGAGCCAGTAGCGCTGCCAGGCTTATGCTCAGTGAAGGCGCACGGGAAACCCAGATTGTCATCAGTGGATGGGGCAGCGACCGGCCCCTTGCCAGGCTGGAGGATCACGCCGCCAACCGGCGCCTGGAGCTGGAGTATATCACCATGGATATGGCACAGGCCCTGTAATCCGCCCCCGGGGCGGGGACTAGCCGTAAACCTGGAACACGTTCCAGAACAGCAGCAACGACAATACCAGAATGGCCAGCCAGGTCAGCAGGATGCCCACCATGCGTGCCATGTGTGGGCCACCACGGCCATTGATCATGCCAAACGCGTGGAGCAGGCGCCCCGTCACAAATGCCATCCCGGTCCAGTAGACCAGCGTGCCCGGCACGCCATTGAGCTCGGCGATGGCCAGCATGATCAGGCCGACTGGTGCATATTCGACCAGGTTGGCGTGAGCCCGCACCGCGGCCTGAAAATCGATATCATCGCTTACTCCCAGCCCCTGCCTGAACTTCAGGCGATAGCGGGAAACAAGAAAAGAAAGAACAAGTAGTAACAGCCCCAGAACGGCGGCGAAAACTGCAGAAACAGGTACGATCATCATCAGGCCTTCTTGATTGCGCTAACCACGGCAAGTAACAGCACTGCACCCACCGTCGCGGTGACCAGTTCCCCCACCGCGCCCTGGGCCGCAAGCCCGAGCAGACGGAACACAAACCCTCCCAGGATTGAACCCACAATACCGATACCGATATTGGCCATGACGCCAAAACCGCGACCTTTCATGATCAGTCCCGCCAGCCAGCCGGCAATACCACCAATAATCAGAAACAGAATCAGATTCATAACCTACCCCTTTGAGTTATGCGGCAAGACTGCCCGTTTTCATGACCCGCTTCAAGCATTTCCCGCCCGGTTGGCGGTCAGTCACGAATCGGGGCCAGGGTGGCAATCGTCGCCGCCATGGTGTCGTGGCACTCCCTGATCAGCCCGGGAATATCATCCCGGGTAAGGCCGGCGGTTTCCACCGGGGGCAACACCCTGATGGCAACCGGTTCCCGCCGGCCGGACCAGCCGATCACCTTATCCTGATACTGGCTGACGCACACCATGGTGATGGGTGCCCCGGCCTCCACCGCGGTGTAAAAAGCACCTTTCTTGAAACTCTGCAGGCCCCGCCCCCGGCTGCGGGTGCCTTCCGGGAACACCCACAGGCTTTTGCGCTCCCGGCTGATGGCATGGGCCGCGGCTCGCATGGCCACAACGGCCCGGTCGGAGCGGCTGCGATCCAGCATCACATTGCCGCCAAGCCAGAAAACCTGGCCGAAAAAAGGCACCCACACCAGAGCCTTTTTACCCACCGTTACGGTTCGCGGCGGCAGCAGCCCGCCCAGCATGAACAGGTCATCGTTGTGCTGGTGATTGGCGATAACCACGGTCGGGCGGTCGACCGGAATATTTTCCCGGCCGCTGACCGTGCATTTCATCCCCAGCAGGGCACAACCGACTTTGGCGATTGCCCAGGCCAGATAACGGTTATTATCAGGGTTAAAAGGCCGCGCCAGATAGAAAAGCAGGGCGAAAAGACAAATAATGAGGACACTCATCCAGGCCAGAAATTTTCTCAGCAATCCCATCCAGATAACCCTGATCTAGTTACCAAGCTGAAAGAAAGTAGGCGGACACGTCCATTCAGGACCGTATGCAGCAGGGATGCTGCATCCGAGCCTACATGGATGTATTCACGGCGTGTCCTGAATGGACGTGTCCGCCTACTTTCCTACTCATTAGTAATGGCGCACAGGTTCAGCTTTCGACAACTGCCGCCAGCTCGCTGCCAATGGCCTCTGCGTATACTACGTAGCGTAGCGGTCCGTTGGCCTCAATGCTATTGAAGGGATAGCAGGTTACCAGCAGCAATGAATCGCGGGGCAGCATGGACTCGTTGATCCGGTGGTAACGGCTGTCCACCACCCGGGTACTGCTGATCCGGAAGCTCCGCCACTGACCGCCACGGCTCTGGAGCTTCAGCGTAGCGCCGGTTTCAAGATGCTCCAGGCTTCGGAAATGGGTATCCCGATGACCGGCAATCACTGTTGGCCCGGCGTTCTGGTCGCCGCCAACAACCTGGCCAGGGCCAAAGGCCAGACTTTCACCATGGGCTCCATCCAGCACGATCAACGACTGCCGGCTTCCGTCCCCGTCCTCGTCGGGTTGCAGGACGAGGCGGGCCACCGGCCAGGTGTCCGCCCAGGGCCAGGGGCGAACCTGCATCTGGCGGGCCTGGCTCTCCGCCCAGGCCAGCTCGAGCAATTCCTGGGCGACCAGTGCCTTGAACGGAATCCAGAGGCCAAACGCCAGTATTGCAAAGGACAAGACGGTAGTGAGCATGCACAGGTATTTCATCACAGCGCCCGCCATTTCAGCAGGCCAATCGCTGCACTGAACATCAGCCCCAGCAGACCCAGCGCCTGGAACAATGGCGCCAGGGTGGCGGTCTGCGGATAACGCAGCATTCCTGAGGCCAGCCCGGCAGGCAGCAATGTCGGGACGCTGTCAGCAGCCATAGCTGCCGATTCCGGTCGGGACGGCGTTCGGTCCACGGCCAGAAAACTGGTGTAGGGCGTGATCAGGTCATGCTCCAGGCCCAGGGCCGTGACCCTTGTCGCGATATCGCCCCGGGCCGGCGCTTGCGGATCTTTGCCAAGCGTGTGGGCATCCAGCAGGGCATCAATCTGCTGTCGCGCCCATACCCGGTGCAGCCCTTTGCCGCTGGCGGCCTGTTCCAGACTGAGCGATTGTTGCCAGGTACTGCCGTCAGGCAGTATTCCTGACACCTGCAGATCCCCCTGCGGGGCCTGACCACGAACCACCTGACCCAGTGGCTCGCCGCGGAACAGATCCCCGATCCGGTGCGGCCGGGCACTCTGTTGCGCTGACGCATCCGGCCACTCCATGCGGATATTGGTTAACACCGCCGACTGCATCTTGCCGAACAGCTCAGCAAGACGGCGCTCCAGATCCGACCTGCTGTTGATGGCGGTGTGGGTGCCACGGCCAAAACGGGCCGCCTCGCGCATGAAGTACATGTTGGGCGCCGAACCGATGCCCACGGTAAACAGGCGGGTGTCCCCCAATTGCTGCTCGATACGCTGGAACAGCGCCGATTCGTTACCCACCGAACCGTCGGTGATAAACACCACCTGACGCAAGCGCTGAACACCGTCCGGCGTTTGCGATACGGCCCCGGACTTCCGCTGATTCAGGGCAGCATCCAGCGCCGAAGCCATTTCCGTGCCGCCCTCTGCCTCCAGACTGCGGACATAGCGACGGGCCCGGGCCAGATTATTACCACTGGCAGGCACCGGATCGATAAACAGTGAGGCGGTCTGGCTGTTGAACTGGATAACGTTGAACAGATCGTCCGGCCCCAGCGTGTCCAGCCCCCGCAGCAGCGACTGTTTTGCCTGAGCTATGGATTCCCCCGCCATGGAGCCAGAGGTATCGATCACAAACACCAGTTCCCGGGCCATCTGCTGATCGGATTCCAGTCCCGGGATCATCATCGCCAACAGGTAGCTCTCGCCCTGCCACTGCTGCTGGAAAACCGCGGCGGAAGGCGTCATTCCCCGTGCTGGCGCCCAGCGAACCACCAGATCCCGATCCATGGCGAAGCTTCCTGCGCTGGTGGTTACCGCCACCGAATTACCATTCCAGTTGCTGGCCAGCTGATGGCCGGGGCTGCTGACCCGGCTGACCGGCAGGCCGGCCCTGATGCTCATGGTGATGGTCGCCTGATGGCTGCCAGCGGCCACATCCTCGGGCAAGACCGTATGGGGGCTGATGCGGTCGGCGTCCGGCACTGCGGTGGTCGGGCTTGCCCAGCCACCCTGCCAGGCCGTCGCGCCATCGCGAACAACCTTGCCCGGCATATAGCGGGGCGTCAGGGTCGTTGGCAGGCGTAGCTCGAATTCCCCGGACTGATAACGCACAGGCTGCTGATAGCTGAGATCAATGGCAATCGACTCTCCCGGTGGAATGTTCGCCAGATGCGTGGTGAACAGGTTGGGCCGCTGCTGATCGACTCTCGCCACCTTCCGGCCTTCGCTTCTGGCTTTGGCGTATTGCTGTCTGGCCACCTCCTTTTCCCGGATTTCTCCCCGGATAAGGCGCTCGCCCGCCATCATGGTCAGGCCGTAGACACTGGCTTTTGCCGGCAGAGGAAAAACATAGACGGCTTCCCGCCATTGCCGGCCCGGATTGCGGAAAGTCTGGCTCAGGCGCACATCCGCCACCAGCCCGGTCACCTCGACCTGATAGTCGGTGCTTACCAGCGTTGCCGATTCCAGCCCGGGACCCGGTGAGTCCAGAAACCTCAGCTCACCGGCGCCTGCAGAGGCTTCGGCATACATGGGCTGGACAAACAGAAACAGCAACACCGCCAGCCACAGCGAGATGTCCTCCATTATCCGGCGGACACGCCTGGCCGGGATGGGTGATACAGGTCGGGACAGCGAACAGGTTGGCAGCATGATTCCATTTCCTTTCCAGCGTGAAAACCAGCGCCCGGGTGCAAGAGCGGCTGGTCACTATTGAAACCTCCGGAAAGGACCATCCGGTGCCGGAAAGCGGCGGATTGGCCGATGAAAAATGATGAATTGTGGCGAAGGGGCGCCGCACCCTTGTTCTGCAGCAGTACCGTGGTTAAATGGAGGCTTCCATCCCCGCTCAGGGGCAAGAGTCCAACAGACTGACTCAAGGTTATGAAACGTCACCTCGTGCTCATTGAAGATGAACCTGCCATTCGCGAGAACTACCGCGATGCGTTTGAACGCCGTGGTTATCGGGTGTCGGCCTACAGCAACCGCAACAGCGCGTTTCAGGCACTGCGGGCAGGCCTGCCGGATCTGGCAATCATTGATGTTGGCCTGGGCGACGAGCCTGAGGGCGGATTTACCCTTTGCCAGGACCTGCGCGTACTGTCGCCAACCCTGCCAATCATCTTCCTGACCGCCCGGGACAGCGATATCGATTCAGTCCACGGGCTGAGACTGGGCGCGGACGATTATGTCACCAAAGACATGAGCATGGATCACCTGCTGGCGCGGGTAACCGCCCTGCTCCGCCGGGCCGACGCCTGGTCGGAAGCACTCAGACAGCCGGACGAAGTACTGAACCGCGGCCGCCTGACGCTGAACGTGGACCGTATGACGGCCCAGTGGGACAGCCACGCCATCGAACTGACCGTCACCGAATTCTGGATGCTGCACTCACTGGTTCAGCACCCGGGCCATGTGCGCAGCCGCGACCAGCTGATGGACGCCGCCAGCACAGTGCTGGACAATAATACCGTCACCTCCCACATCAAACGCATCCGCAGAAAGTTTCAGGACGTGGACAGTGCCTTTGACGGCATTCACACAGCCTATGGCATGGGTTACCGCTGGAACGCCCATGAGGCCTGATTCGTGACCCTGAAACGCCAGTTGGTCATTGCCAGCGTGCTGATGCTGGTCATTCCCTGGGCCGGCCTGCAGTTCGTTCTGGAGCTGGACACTGCCCTGCGGCAGCAGGCGGCTACGCAACTGGAGCAACAGGCCGGCAGAGTGGCCAGCCTGATCGACGTTCCGGCAATTGATGAATCACGACCAGGTGGTAAACCGGTAACCTACGCCCCCACCCTTGACCGCTCGCTGGAACCCGATGGCTACGGCTCCGACTGGCCCGAGTATGACGAAGAGCACAGCAGCCAGCCCTGGCAGGGCACTGGCACATTGCCCGATAATGCCACTCTGAAATGGAGGGTGGCCGTGCAGGAAAACAATCTTTATCTGCTGGTCCGGATCAATAATCGCATGCAGGGTTTTTACCAACCGTCCCGGCCGGAGCAGCCGTTTGATCAACTGCTAATCTCTATTGAGCAACCACAGGATGTCATCGAACGGCTTGTGCCGCGCCTAAGCCACGGCAGGATCAATGGGCTTGTACCAGGGAGGAGTAATGCGCTGGACTACAGATTTCGCGGAGCGTGGCAATTACCCGACAATAACGGCCACCAGCTTGAACTGCGACTGCCACGGCCGGAACAAGGCGCTGGATTCGGCTTTCAATTGATGGGCCCGGTTGAGGAAAGCGAAAGCAGAACCAGCCGGCAACAGCCGCTGTTCGAATACCCTGATAGCCGGCTGATCAGCCGTCAGGCCCCACTGGAACAGCGGTTGGAACAGCTGATTGCACCCGGGCAGAGCGCCTGGGTTCTGCAACCGGAAGGCTGGGTGATCGCCCGGCAGACCCAACCCTCGAACCTCCGGAGACCGGCTTTCGACAGCCTGACGCCCGCCCAGATTCTCGAGCGCATCAGTCTCAACGCCCTGCGGGCACTGGTGCGGGCCTATCAGCCCGAACCGATCCTGGTCGATAGCGACGCCCACCAGTTCAGCGGTAGTGAACTGCCCGACCGCGGCCTGGTGCGCCACGGCAACGGCGATCTCTATCTGCTGACCACCGAAACCCTGGCCAGCGGCCACACGCTGGTGCTGGAGGAATCCCTGGATCAGATGCTGACCCTGTCCGGCAGCACCCTGGGTTCGGTGATTGCCCGCAGCGCCCTGCTTCTGATCGTGCTGACGCTGGCACTGCTGGGCTATGCCAGCTGGTTGTCCTGGCGTATCACCCGGCTGCAGCGAGCGGTCAGCGCCAGCATTGATGACGACGGCCGCCTGCTGCGAACCCTGCCACCGGTGACAGCGAAGGACGAACTTGGCGACCTGTCCCGCCAGTTCAGTCATCTTACCGAGCGGCTGCACGGCTACACCCACTATCTCGAAAGCTTCTCCCGCCGACTGTCCCACGAACTGAAAACCCCCATCGCCGTCGTGCGCTCGTCCCTGGAGAACCTCAGTCAGAGCGCCAGCGACGAAGACCGGGCAAACTATCTGGCCCGGGCCAGGACCGCGACCGACCGCCTGAGCCAGATTCTTCATGGCATGAGCGAGGCGGCACGGCTGGAACAGAGCCTGGACCATGCCGAAAAGGAAAGCTTTGATCTGGCCGATGTCTGCGTCCAGACCACCGCGGCTTATCAGTCACTGGCACCGGATTTCCGGGTTCGCTATCAGGGTCCGCAGCAAGGGGTTCGATACCACGGCTCGCCGGAGCTGCTGGTGCAGTTGCTGGACAAACTGGTGGACAACGCCCGGGATTTCACACCGCAAGGCGGCCTGATCGAGATCAGCCTGCGCCGGGAGTCGCAATATCTGCTGCTGAGTGTGTTCAACCAGGGCTCCGCGCTGCCCGAAGAACTGGCCCAGGACATTTTCAGCCCCTTTGTATCGGTCCGCTCCCCGGGCCAGGAAGGACATCTTGGCCAGGGACTGCTGATCGCCCGGCTGATCGCCGAACACCATCGCGGGCGAATCCAGGCCGGCAATGAAAACGGAGGTGTCCGGTTCACCGTCGCGCTGCCCAAGGAACCTCTGACCAACTCCTGAACCGTCGCCTGACCCCGGCGGTGGAAACCTGCGAATCCGTCAACAACCCCCTGGATGATCTGTCCCGGTGTATCGGCCGGGCGTCAGACCAGGCTAACTGAACGTGCCCGCAAACTGACGGTAGAACTGTTGGGCGGTCCGGCCATTGCGAACACCCTTGGCAGTGGCAAACCGGATCGCCTCCTGATGCAGGGCAGCACGGTTCCGGATCTCCGGAAACAGTGCATCCACCGCCTGCAGATAGATGTCCTGGGGAAACGGATAGAACGACAGCTGGAGACCAAACCGGTCCGCCAGTGATACCTGCTCCTCAATGGCCTCAGCCGGATGAAGTTCGCCATCACGGACCTGGCTCTGCAGGTTGTCCGCCATGAACTCCGGCATCAGGTGGCGGCGGTTGGATGTGGCATAGACCCGGACGTTTTCCGGCGGCAGTTCCAGTGAACCTTCCAGTACACTCTTCAGGGCCTTATAACCGGACTCGCCGGCATCAAAGGAAAGGTCGTCGCAGAAAATCACAAACCGGAATCGCAGATCGCACAGATCATCGACAATTTCCGGCAGGTTGACCAGGTCATCCTTGTCCACCTCGATCATGCGCAGTCCCTGATCCCTGTAGCGATTCAGCAGCGCCTTGATCAGCGAGGACTTGCCGGTGCCCCGGGAGCCCCAGAGCAGGGCATTGTTGGAGGGCTCACCGGCAAGAAACCGCTCGGTGTTGCGGCCCAGCGCCTGCCGCTGGCGATCAATACCCTTCAGACTCTCCCACTGCACCGGATCGAGCCGGCGAATGCCCCGCAGAACGCCACGGTGTCGGCGCCAGACTGCGGCGTGGGTCGATTCCCAGTCGATAGTTCCAGGTTCGCCCATGGCTTCAGCTCCCGCTCTTTGTTGCCAGATACACGGTGTTGGTGGACTCCCGATTCTGGAAAGGATTGTAGAAAGACACCACGCGGGCCTCCACACCCACAAACAGCCCTCTAAGCGTCTTTATAAAAGGTTCGTCCGGCGGATCGTTGGACCACATGGCGAATACCCCGCCAGGTTCAAGAAAGCGCGCCATCCTGCCAAGGCTTTCAGTGGTGTAGAAACTGGCGTTGGACTGGTTCAGCAGTGCCCGGGGTGAGTGATCGATATCCAGCAAAATCGCATTGAACAGACGCCCTGGCAACTCCGGATCAAACCCGCCATCTGAAATCGCAAAATCAAAAAAACTGCCCAGCACATAGCGGCAGCGCGAATCTTCATTCAACACCTTTCCCAGGGGCACCTTCTCCTGCTGGTGCCAGTGAATCACCGTATCCAGAGCATCCACGACCAGAAGCTCTTTTACCCGGTCGTGACCCAGCGCCGCTTCGGCGGTATAGCCGAGGCCAAGGCCGCCCACCACCACATCCAGCGACTCGCCCTCCGCCCGCTCAATAGCGAGATCCGCCAGCGCTATTTCGGCATCCACGAACATGCTGGACATCAGAAACTCATCACCCAGCTTCACCTCAAAAATATCCCGCTCACCCAACGCCGGAATACGGCGGCGCCGGAGGGTGATCTCACCCAGCGCCGAAGGCTGGCTGTCTATTTCCTCGAACATCAGACCCATGGGATTTCTCCGAATTTCCGTGGGCGGATTCTAGCAGCCTGATGCCCGATAACAGAACAAAACCTCCTTTAACTTGAAGCCAACGAAAAAAATCCGGAAACTTCTTCGGTCACCACGCGACGGTGGCGCTTATTCCGGAAGTCAGCCATTCCATGCCCCCCATGAAACAGGATTTCCGGACACCTCGAAAACCGATAAAGAAGACGGGACGTCACCCATGACCATTATCAAGAACACCCTTATCGCGGCAACGGCTGCAGCATCAGTTCTGGCGGCGGGATCAGCCGCCGCGGAAAACCGGATCATGATGGGTTTTAACCCTTTCCAGGGAATCTTGGACAATGTTGGTAACGCTGTATCGAATAGTGGCGCGTCTAGCAGCGTCTCTGCGCCATCCTATATGGTCGGCATGCGGACAAGCGATCAACTGATGCCTTACGCTTTCCTGTCGATTGTTGACACCGGGGTCCAGGGAGCAGATACCATTTTCTCCCTGGGCGGCGGCGCCAGGTACTATCTGGACAATGTTTCCCAGAATATCCGGCCCTTCGCCGGAGCCGCAATTGGTATTGTCGATAGGGAAGATACCGGTTTTGGCGTTGGCGCATTTTTTGGCGCTGAAGCCATGATCACCGAGTCGTTTTCGGTGAGCGGCCAGATTGGCGCCGAGATTGCGGACAGTGGCCGCGCGAATAGCAGCACCGCTATTTCCCTGGGCACAGCCAACGTCATGTTCAATCTGTACTTCTGATCTGAATAATGCCTGTGGCAGCGCTGCTTTCGCGGCAGCGCTGAAATTGCCTGGAAGGGAATTTCTCTGAACACAATTTTCCACGCCCTCAGCGCCACTCTGGCCCTTCTGTTGCTGTCGTTGCCCGCCTGGTCGGCGGACAATCAGACCGTATCCGTGGGCGTCGTTGCCGACAACAAGCCCTACTCCAATATCGAAGGTCGCACCCCATCGGGGTTCTCGATCGACGTTCTCCGGGAAGTGGCCAGCCACGCCGCTCTGAACCTGGACGTTCGTGCCGGTACCTGGCCGGAGATCTTTGCGGCGTTCCAGCGCGGTGACATCGATGTCATCGAAGGCATCTCCTATAGCGACGAGCGGGCCCGGACCATTCGGTTCACCGAGCCCTATCACATCCGCCAGACCTATGTGATGCATGATCCGGCAAACCCGATAACCGACGTTGGCTCCCTGGAGGCGCTCGCCAATGCCAGCATCGGGGTGGTCGGGGATGTCTACTACGCGCGCGCTCTCGCCGACGCTGACGTTGAGCTCAACAGCTATGACTCGATACCCAGTCTGGTGCGGGCCCTCGCCTTCGGCTGGGTGGATGCTATCTTCGGGCCGGAACTGACCCTTGAATACTACGCCCACCAGGCCGGCTTCCGGTTTCTGGACATTGTCGGCCCCGCACCCCTGGGGGCGCTGGCCCGGGAAGACTTTCGCCTGGGTGTGCTGAAAGGCAACGATGCGTTGTTTGAAAAGATAAGTGAGGGGCTGCAAGCCGTTCCCGACGCCCGCATTACTGAACTGTTCGAGCGTTGGCGCGAATACGGCGGCGCCAGCATGGCCGAATCCCGTGGATTCAGTCTCAGTGCTGTCCACCAGCGTTACATCAGCGAAATTGGCCCGGTCAGGGTCGGCTTTATGACGGACTACGCCCCCTTCAGTTTCCAGGATGCAGGAGCGATTCAGGGTCTGGCCGTTGATGTGATGGACCGGATATCCGATCTCACCGGTCTGCATGTTGTACCTGTGGCAGGGCAATGGTCCGAACTGCACCCCATGTTTCTGGCGGGTAAAATCGATGTCATGGCCAACATGTCGCAGACCGCTGCGCGGCAGGAGTACACTCGTTTTACCAGGCCCTATCACATTATTCCCAACGTCGCTTTCACCCTTGATAAAAACCTGCAGTTCAATTCCCCGGCAGACCTGAAAGGGCTCAAGGTGGCCATCGGCGCGGGCATCTACTACGAGAGTGCATTTCGCGACCAACTGGGCGATAGCGTGTTTGCTTTCACCTCCCAGCGCGCCATGTTTCAGGCCCTGGCCGAAGGTTCCGTGGACGTTGCCCTGGCCGCGCTGTCCAATGGCAACTATTGGGTCAGGGAATTGCAGATTCCGGGGGTTATCATCGCCGGCGAAACAGATCTCGGCGGCATGTCCGGCGAAGACCTGCGTTTTGGTGTTCGCCCTGCCCTTGAACCACTCGCCGCCCTGATGGATGCCGCGCTGGGTGCGATCAGCCCGACAGAAATGCGTACCATAGAAGACCGGTGGCTCGGTGCCTCTGCCATTCGCAGCCCGATCCCTGAGGTCAGGTCAGTGACCTTTACCGATGCCGAACAGGCGTGGCTGGATGAGCGTAACCAGCAGCTGAAGCTCTGTGTTGATCCGGACTGGCTTCCCCTCGAGGCGCTCGATGAAGACAACCAGCACACCGGGATTGCCGCTGACACCTTCGCCCTGTTCTCCGAGCGTTCCGGCGTAGCCTTCCCCCCATTCGTCGCGGAAACCTGGGCCGACTCGGTCGAAGCCGCCAGAAATCGCCGGTGCGACCTGTTCTCCATGGCTATGGAAACACCGGAACGACTTGAATACATGAGTTTCACCAGGCCTTACCTCCGGGTTCCAGGGGTGCTGATAGGCCGGGTCGAGACCCCATTTATCAGGCGGCTCGACGATATGGGGAGTCAGCCGGTTGGCATTGTCGAGGGGTACGCCTTGCTGGAACTGTTGAGGACTACCCACCCCGGCCTCAACCTGGTAACGGTTGGCAACGAAAAAGAAGGGCTGCGAATGGTTCAGGAACGGGAACTGGCAGGCTTTATAAGTACCTTTTCCTCGGCCAGCTATCACCTGCAGGAGCTGGGACTGGCAGACCTGAAAGTGCTGGGCAGAATCCCGGCGGACTGGTCCCTGGCAGTTGCCACCCGGAATGACCAGCCGGAACTGTTCAGCATTATGCAAAAACTGGTCGCCAGCCTGACCAAAGCAGAACGTAACACCATCGAGCAGCAATGGGCCGGCGTCATCCAGCCCGAACCCGTGGTGGATTACCGGCTGGCATTCCAGCTGACGCTCGGGGCCATGGTCATCCTCGGCCTGCTGTTTTACTGGAACCGCAAGCTCGGTAGGCTGAACCGGCAACTTGCGGCGGCCAATGATCGCCTTGCCTTCCTCAGCGTCACTGACGACCTGACCCAGATCGGAAACCGCAGTTATTTTGACCAGGAATTCGGCAAAAGCTTTCGCTGGTGCCAGCGAAACCATACGGGGTTTGCGGTTGCCATGGTAGATGCGGACCACTTCAAGATAATCAACGACACCTACGGCCACGATGCGGGTGACCAGTGCCTGATTGCGCTGGCCGGTATCATGCGCGATCATTTCCGCCGGGACACCGACCACCTTACCCGCTTCGGCGGTGAGGAATTCGTCATTTTTACCAGCTTCGATGACCGCGGCGAACTGGTTTCGCGACTCGAGGGTTTCCGCGCCGGCCTGGCCCGGCAGAACATCAGCTACAACGGGCAGCAGATCAGGTTTACCATCAGTATTGGCCTGGCCATCGGGACTCCCGACAAGGATACCGCTCCGGCCGAATTCCTTCGTCTGGCCGACAACGCGCTCTATGTGGCCAAACAGAACGGCCGTAATCGCCTCGAAATCCTCACCACCAGGAACAGCAATTAACTGGCGGCCGGACCGCGTAATGCTATGCTTCGGTAATACTGATGGATAAACAAAGTGAGCGGATCAGTAAGTCAAGTACAAAAGGAGGTTAACATGGCCAATATTTACCCGGACAACTCCCGCTCGATCGGCAAAACCCCGCTGGTGCAGCTTAATCGGGTCAACGACGGAGCTACCATCTGGGCCAAGATTGAAGGTCGCAATCCGGCCTACTCGGTGAAATGCCGGATCGGTGCAGCCATGATCTGGGATGCGGAGGAACGCGGTCTACTCAGATCCGATATGACCATCGTTGAGCCCACCAGCGGCAACACCGGCATCGCCCTGGCCTTTGTAGCTGCCGCGCGGGGCTACAGACTGTTGCTGACCATGCCCTCCTCGATGAGTCTGGAGCGGCGCAAGGTACTGAAAGCCCTGGGGGCCGAACTGGTCCTTACGGAACCAGCCAAAGGCATGAAGGGTGCGATCGCCAGGGCCGAGGAGATTGTTGCCCAGGATCCGGACCGGCACTTCATGCCGCAGCAGTTTGAGAACCCCGCCAATCCCCGTATCCACGAAGACACCACCGGCCCGGAGATCTGGAACGATACCGACGGCGCTGTGGATATCTTTGTCTCCGGTGTGGGTACCGGCGGAACTCTTACCGGTGTCACCCGCTACATCCGCAACACCCGGGGCAAGGCCATCACCACCATCGCCGTGGAACCTGAGGACTCTCCCATCATTACCCAGGCTCGTGGTGGTCAGGAACTGACGCCCGCTCCCCATAAAATCCAGGGCATCGGCGCCGGCTTTATTCCGGGCAACCTGGACATGGAGCTGGTAGACAGGGTCGAGACAGTGAGCAACCAGGCGGCCATGGACATGGCCCACCGGCTGATGCAGGAGGAAGGCATTATGTGTGGTATTTCCTGCGGCGCGGCGGTTGTTGCAGCGGTAAGAATCGGCAAGCTACCGGAGTTCAAGGGCAGGAACATCGTCGTGGTACTGCCGGATTCCGCCGAGCGCTACCTTTCGTCCGCACTGTTTACCGACCGTTTCGGCGAACTGGAAAACGTGCAGTAGAGCTGTACCATGGATTCATTATCACAGAGCGGAACCTGACATGAGCGATCTGAAAACCCGGTTCGACGAGGCCGTAAAATACATCCAGAACGCCGAGGGCGACTTCCAGCCGTCCAACGAGATGAAGCTGGAATTCTACGGCCTTTACAAACAGGCAACCTCGGGCGATGTTACCGGCAAACGCCCGGGCATGATGGATTTTGTCAATCGCGCCAAATACGATGCCTGGGAAAAGCTAAAAGGTACCTCATCGGAGGAGGCCATGCAGCTGTACATCGACAAGCTCAATCAACTTAAATAAGCCACCAAAAGGGTCCTGGCCGAGTGTCCCTCACTTCTCTGGCGGCACGGGCTCATAACGAATGCCGGTGATAACAGTCTGTCTGAAGCCCTCCGGGGTACGGACACGGACTTCGTCGTCCACCCGCTTTCCCAGCAGCGCCCGGGCCATTGGTGCATCGATGCTCAGGTAGCCGCGGGACAGGTCAAACTCGTCCGGGCCTACCAGGCGATAGGTATGAACCGAGCCATCGTCATTCTCAATGGTGACCCAGGCGCCAAAGAACACCCGGTTGCGGTCCTCCGGCAAGCGGTCCACAACCGTGATTTCCTCCAGGCGTTTACTGAGAAAGCGTACCCGCCGGTCAATTTCACGCAGTTGCTTCTTGCCATAGATGTATTCGGCGTTTTCCGATCGATCTCCCTGCGCCGCTGCTTCCCTCACCGCCTGGGTTACCTCCGGCCGCTTTTCTTTCCACAGGAAACGGAGCTCCTCCCGCAGCGCCTGCTCACCGGCAGCGGTGATGTAGCGTGTTCTGGCCATAATCTGCCCACCCTTCGGAGGTTGGAGGTCCGCAATAACATTCGGACATAAAAAAACCCCGTAAATACGGGGTTAAACTAGCGTTGTGCTGGAGGAGGATGCAAGGGAAAACCACTTCTTCAATCTTACCCTTTCATTATGCACAACCCACCTTACCGGCGAGTTGCGTTATGGTTACGTTTTGGACAGGGTCGGTATTAGGTTGTTCGCTCTAGAGTTCTACCGTAGATTCCGTGGCAATAAAGTGATTCCGGAACTTTTGTGCATTCTGACGGGGACAACCATGATAACTCAACAACTTCTTGATACAGCCCTCAAAGGGCTTGACCGGCTCGGCTTCCGGCTTGACCAGTATGGCATCACCGGCAAGCTCAATCGTCACAACCTGACGGCATTTATTGCGCAGGAACAAAAACACCTTGAAGGCGAGTGGGACAGTATCCAGGTCAGATTCGATCGTCGTCGTTCGCAGGTCGAGGGCGTGCTGGCCGCCTTTGAGGCCCGGACTGATCCTCTGGTGAAGCCCCTGATCAGCCGATTCAATCAGTTGCGTGGCGCATCCGGTAACTGATGGGATGCGTCCGCTGCAGACTCTGCCGCAGGTAGAGTCTGGGTATCTTTCAGCCGTTTCGGACTGACCGTGTAGGCGGGCATGCTGATAGTCACCTTCAGGCCCGGAGACTCCGCACCCTCGAAGTGATCACTCAGCCGGATGCTGCCCTGGTGTATTTCCGCCACGGCACTGACCAGACTCAGACCCAGCCCGTTACCCGGCATCGAACGGCTCTTGGCCACCCGGTAGAAGCGCTGGAACACCTGATCTTTCTCGCTGTCGGGAATGCCGATACCACTGTCACCCACCTCAAAAACGGCCTGATCTCCCTCTTTGCGGACTTCCACTGTGATCAGCCCATGTTCGGGTGTGTATTTAATGGCGTTATCAATCAGGTTGCTGACCATCTGGAACAGTAAATCCCGGTCGCCCTCAATCGACACGGTGCTGTCCACAGACTGCTCAAACCGCTGATCCTTGTCCTCGGCGACCGCCTCGTAGAGTTCACAGGCGTCGGTTACCAGTTCTCCCAGTAAAACCGGCTTCATGTCGGCGGTATTTCCGCGGGTTTCCAGCCGCGCGATGCGCAACAGGGCATTGAAGGTGGCCAGCAACTGGTCTGCTTCTGATACGGCCCTGGCGGCCTGTTCCCGGGCTTCGTCGTTATCCACCGACATCAGAGTATTTTCAAGCTGGTTGCGGAGCCGGGTGAGAGGCGTTCTCAGATCGTGAGCAATGCTGTCAGACACATGCCGGATACCCTCCATCAGATACACAATCCGGTCCAGCATCTGGTTCAGGTTTTCCGCCAGCTGGTCAAAATCATCATCGGTTCCGCGGGTAGGAATCCGCAGGGACAGGTGGCCGTTCATAATGCGTCGGGAGGTATTATTGATCACCTCGATACGGCGTGTGGTACTGCGACTCATCAGAAAGCCACCCAGCAGGGCGAGGCCGAGGGTAATTCCCATCCCCCAGTTAATGGCGCCTTCGATAAGCCGTTTGAGATTGGTGAGCTCATCCACATCCCGGCCGACGAGCAGGCGAAGGCCGCCCTGAACCTCGAAAATTCGTGCCCGGGCCAGCCGTTCAGGGCCTGTCCAGCCTACCGATTCATCCAGCGTAAAGTTGATCCAGCCACTTTCCGAGCGCGATTCCTCGGGCCAGGTCTGGATATTGCCTGCAAGTTTGAGGAAATCATCGGTGGTGAGCAGGTATATCGATTTCGCATTGGGATCCCGCGCTACCCGTTCCCGGATAATGGATATCAGCCCGTTGATGCCGCTGCCCCGGTATTGTTCGGCAAGCCCTGCAATTTCAGCCTCAATGGTTTCGTCAGTCTGGGCGGTCATGAACCCCGCCGTGCGCCAGTATATAAACGCCAGCAACAGGAATACCGAGGTGGCGAACACCACCATGTAAAGCAGCGCCAGCTGAAACGATGAGGTCCGGAGCTGGCTAAGCAGTTTCACGAAGCATGTACCCGGCGCCGCGAATGGTCTGCAGCAGGGGTGTCTCGAACTCTTTATCGATCTTTGCCCGCAGCCGGCTGATATGAACATCAATGACGTTGGTCTGGGGATCGAAATGGTAGTCCCAGACTTTTTCCAGCAACATGGTGCGGGTGACCACCTGCCCGGCGTTGCGCATCAGATATTCAAGCAGCCGGAACTCACGGGGCTGGACGTCGATGTTATGTCCGGCTCGCCTGACGGTGCGGGCCAGCAGATCCATTTCCAGGTCTGCCACATGCAGAACCGTTTCGGTTTCCGAAGACTGGCGGTTGCGACGCACCAGCGACTCGATCCGGGCAAGCAGTTCGGTAAACGAGAATGGCTTGGTCAGGTAATCATCACCACCACCGCGCAGGCCCTCCACCCGGTCGTCTACATCACCCAGAGCACTGAGGATCAGCACTGGCACCTGGTTGCCAGTTGCCCTTACGGTTTTGACAATCGCCAGCCCGTCCATTCCCGGAAGCATCCGGTCGACAATCATGATGTCGTAGTCTTCGCTGGCAGCCATAATCATGCCTTCTTTGCCATCCGCCGCGTGATCCACAACAAAATCGGATTCTTTCAGACCTTTGACAAGGTAATTTGCGACATCTTGATCGTCTTCAATGACCAGCGCTTTCACCAGTAGACCTCCTGATAGCGGATTTCATTAACAACCTAGAGTACGAGGATGTCGCAACGGCGGCCAGTTACGATCCTGTAAGAGGCTGTCTTCGTTGACAACATTGACAGTCGTCAGACCAGATTACCGATCCGTTTGCTTGTGGCCTGATTATACAACCAAAAACGCCACCGACCCGACCCGGGTGGTGGCGTTTCCAGATGGTGTCAGGACTCAGGGCGGGTCAGGCCGCTTCGCCTTCCACCATCATCGCGGCCCGAATCTTCTTCATGGCATTCTTCTCAAGCTGGCGAATACGCTCAGCCGAAACCCCGTATCGGTCCGCCAGTTCATGAAGCGTCGATTTGCTATCGGACAACCAGCGTTCGCGCAGAATATCCTGACTCCGCTCGTCCAGGTGGCCCAGCGCTTCCATCAAACGACCATTGGAATCACTGGTCCAGTCTGCCTGCTCAAGCTGCGTGGCCGGATTACTGCGATGATCTTCAAGGAAGTGGGCCGGTGCCTGATACGCGTTATCGTCGTCATCGTCCTGCGGGCCATCAAATGCAGTGTCGTGGGAAGCCAGACGGCCTTCCATTTCACGTACGACCCGTGGTTCTACGCCCAGATCACCCGCCACAGCGTTCAGCTCATCGTGACTGAGCCAGGCCAGCCGCTTTTTCTGGCTGCGCAGATTAAAGAACAGTTTACGCTGGGATTTGGTGGTGGCAACTTTCACAATGCGCCAGTTGCGCAGAATGAATTCATGAATTTCAGCCTTGATCCAGTGCACTGCAAAAGAAACCAGCCGGACACCGTATTCCGGGTTAAAGCGCTTGACCGCCTTCATCAGGCCAACGTTGCCTTCCTGGATCAGATCGGCCTGGTTCAGACCGTAACCGGCATAGCTGCGGGCTATGTGAATCACGAACCGGAGGTGAGACAGTATCAGCTCCCGTGCCGCGTCAACATCACCCTCATAATGTAACCGCTCTGAAAGTTTGCGCTCTTCCTCGACAGACAGGACCGGAATCCTGGCCGCAGCCTGAATATAGGATTCAAGGTTAGCGCCCGGGACCAATCTGTCTAGAACCTGTAAGTTCGTACTCATATTTCCCCTCCGGCATAACGACCGGTCAGTATAGCAATTAAAACTTTGACCACCAAACCCTGGTAAAGTTCCCTGAAACCACGCTAAACGTTTACAACTCAGACCTTTGCGGTATTCAATCATCTCGCTCTATCAATTTAACCTACGCCTGACTTCCGAGGTCTGACCATACGGTATTACCGAAAGCCGGGATCACCCGCCAGCAATTTCGCCAGGGTCGATATCATCAAGGTGGCGCTTCACCGCAACCCAGGCGCCCAGCCACCCCAGCAGCATCGCTGCGATGATCAACGCCAGAGTTGCGCCGGGAGACAGACCACTGAGGGTAAAATCGCTGCGGTAGAGCCCCGCAAGGCGCTCCACCGGCCCACTCAGCCACCACAGCGATGCTTGCAGCAGCACCCAGGCCACCAGGCCACCGCCGAGTCCGAACCAGGCACCCGTATAGAGAAAAGGTCGACGGACGAACGCATCCGTGCCACCCACCAGTTTGGCCACCAGGATTTCCTCACGCCGGTTCTCGATCGACAGCCGCACCGTGTTACCGATCACCAGAACCACCGCGGCCGACAACAGGATAGCCAGAGCCCAGGCTGCCCGACTCAGCAGCTGGGTCATGGCGTTGAGTCGCTGCAGCCAGCCCAGATCCACCTGCACCTGGTCAACACCGTCCATCCTTTCAATCAGGGCCACCAGGGTCTGGACACCGTTCGCCGTACGCGAACTTTGGCCGGGAGTTACCAGCAGGGTATGGGGCAGTGGATTATCATCGAGATAATCCAGCTCATCCTGCAGACCCGAAGAGGAGCGGAATTCATCCAGCGCGGTATCGCGGTCGATCAGCTCAACCTCGGCCACCCGGCTATCACTGTCCAGGTTCTGCTGGAGGATTTCAGCCTGCTCCAGCGTTACCCCCTCCGCCAGGTAAGCGGTTATCCGTGCCGAACTTTCCCAGCCGGAACTGACCCCCTGAAGACTGGCCAGCAGCAGCATCAGCGCCACCGGCAGTGCCAGCGCCACGCCCATCACTGTCCATGTCATCAGGGTGGCAAAGGGAGCCTGCCAGAGCCGGTGGGCACTGTCGCGCGCCACCTTGCGATGGTGACTGAAATAGCTGCTGGCCTGCTGTCTCAGCGCCGATCGGGTGGTTCTGGCACCCCTGCTCCTGGCGTCTCTGGCCCGCGGCGGCTCTTTCCGGCGATTCGGAGACTCAGTCATGGCCGCCCCCACCGCTGGATACCAGCCGGCCCTGATCAAGCATCAGGGTTCTGCGGCCAAGATTGTTGATCAGGGCGATATCATGGGAGGCAATCAGAACCGTTACGCCCACCTGACTGAATTCGGCAAACAGGCCCATGATGTCGGCAGACAACTGGGGGTCCAGATTACCGGTGGGCTCATCCGCCAGCAGAACCGGAGGTTTGTTCACGACGGCACGGGCGATGCCAACCCGCTGTTGCTCCCCCCCCGATAACTGCAACGGGTTCATTTTCTCTTTGCTCAGCAATCCCACCTTGTCCAGCGCGGCCCGCACCCGGCGGCCAATGTCCCGGGCAGGTACGCCCATGACCTCAAGCGGCATGGCGACGTTGTCAAAAACGCTGCGGTCGAACAGTAACTGATGGTTCTGGAATACCACGCCGATGTGGCGCCGGATATAAGGCACCTGACGACGCGGGAGACGGTTAAGGACCTGGCCGCCAACGACCACCTCGCCCGCGCTGGGTCTCTCCATCACCATGATCAGTTTGAGCAGGGTGCTCTTGCCGGCACCGGAGTGACCGGTCAGAAACGCGAGCTCACCCCGTTCCAGGCCGAAATTGACCTGCCTCAGCGCTGTATGGTCACTGTCATAGCGCTTGGTGACCTGCCGGAATTCGATCATTGCGGCTCAGGCCTCAGGGGTTTCATCAAACAGCGCGTCAACAAAGGTTCGCGCGTCAAAACTGCGAAGGTCATCCATCTGCTCACCGACACCGATATAGCGGATGGGCAACTGCAACTGCCGGGCGATGGCGAAGACAATACCGCCCTTGGCGGTGCCATCAAGCTTGGTCAGGGTGATGCCGGTGACGCCAACCGCCTGCTGGAACACCCGGGCCTGACTCAGGGCATTCTGGCCTGTGCCTGCGTCCAGCACCAGCATGACTTCGTGCGGCGCTGTGGCATCGAGTTTCTTCATTACCCGGACCACCTTTTCCAGCTCAGTCATGAGGTTGTCCTTGTTCTGCAACCTGCCGGCGGTGTCAGCAATCACCACATCGACACCACGGGACTGGGCCGACTGAACCGCGTCAAAGATCACCGATGCACTGTCGGCCCCGGTGTGCTGCGCGATAACCGGCACCTTGTTACGCTCACCCCAGACCTGCAGCTGTTCCACGGCAGCGGCGCGGAAGGTGTCGCCTGCTGCCAGCATGACTGACTTGCCATCCTGCTGGAACAGTTTGGTGAGCTTGCCAATAGTGGTGGTTTTGCCGACACCGTTTACACCGACCATCAGCATCACGTAGGGCTTTTTACCAATGTTGAGATCCAGAGGGTGGCTCACCTCTGCCAGCAGCTGATGCAGCTGATCCCGCAGTGCCGTGCGCAGGGCATCGCCATCCTTGAGCTGGTTGCGCTGCATTTTGTCAGTAAGGGATTCAATGATTTCAGTGGTGGCGGTTACGCCCACGTCCGCCATTAACAGCGTGGTTTCAATCTCTTCCAGAAGATCGGCGTCGATTTTTTTGCCCCGGGAAAAAAGATCGGAAAAGCCACCCGTAAGATTCGCCCGGGTTTTGCCCAGTCCTCTGCGGACCCGTTCGAATACACTGACCGCCGGCGCTTCTGGTTCAGGTTCAGGCTCAGGCACCGCTGCCTCGGGCTCTGCCGGTTCAGGCCCGGTCTGCGGCGTTGCCTCGGGCTTTGGTTCCGGCTTTTTCCGGGGCACGGCTTTCGGGCGCGGGGACGGCGGCCGGTTGCCAACCACGTCCAGCACAAACACGAGAACAAGAAGGGCCAAAAGCCCGATGGAAATCCAGTCTGCCGTCATAGTCATACCATTGATCTTGAAATTCGCGGGGTAGCGGAAAGGCGCTATTCTAGCAGACTGTCCGGTGGAAGTGACGGGTCATCGGAAGCGCCGTAACATGTGGCACCGATACCCGGCTTTTCCAACGGATTCCTTTTGCGCAGGCGCACACAAGCATGGCACCAAAACGCACAAACCGACCCTCCGCGGGCGGCGAGCTGAGCATTATCGGCGGCGACTGGCGCAGCCGGAAACTCCGCTTTCCCGATGCCGGCGGCGTCCGCCCGACCCCCGCCCGCACCCGCGAAACTCTCTTTAACTGGCTCGCCGGTGCAATCCCGGGCAGTCACTGCCTGGACCTGTTCAGCGGCTCCGGCGCCCTGGGCCTCGAGGCTCTGTCCCGGGGGGCGGCGTCGGTAACACTGGTGGAGCAAAACCGGGCGTTGGCGGAGGCCCTGGGCCACAATCTGGCATTGCTGAAATCGCGGGACGGGCAGGTGATCTGCCAGAGTGTGGAGCAGTTTCTGGCCCGTTCCCCGAGCCGGCCCTTTGACATCATTTTCATGGACCCACCTTTCCGGCAGGGCTGGCCTGAACACCTGTTGCCAGTGCTGGAGCGCTGTGGCTGGGTTACCGCAGGGGGCTGGGTCTACGCCGAATACGAGAGCGAAAAGGCCAGCCTGTCGCCCCCTCCCGGCTGGCAACTACACCGCGAGAAAGCTGCCGGCCAGGTCAGGTACTGTCTGTTCCGGGCAGGTACAAAAACCCCGTCGGAGCAGGGTTATCAGTAATTCAGGCTGAGGGCCGAAGCGAGTAGGCGCGCAGGTGCTTGGCAAAATCCTCGAGATAGCGGATACCGCTGGCTTCGGCGTCGCGACACCACTGCATCAATGCCTGGAGTTTATCCTGCGGTTTCAGGCCCCGGCGGCGCCAAAGCGCCTGCAGTTCGGTGCTCATCTGATAGATCTTGCGTAAGGCCTGGTTACTCTCCAGTGCCGTCTCGAGATGTTCCTTGTCAGCGGGCTTGATCAGGGTGATTTCTCGTGACAGCAAATGCTTGATCTTGCTGTACCGGGGCAGGATCTCGGCGTCCATCAGCGCTTTCTGCTGACGCAGCACCGGCTCCATTACCCGCTTGCGATACTGACGCATGATATCGAAACGGTTGTTGGCGATGGCCTGAACGGTTTCGACATCGACCTCCATTTTGCCCGGCACACAGTGGGCAATCGGACGATAGCCCTTGGGGGTGGCCAGCCCGAACAACTGAAACAGGCGGATGTAACCCCAGCCGATATCCACTTCATACCAGCGGCGAGACAATTTGGAGGAGTTCGGATAGGTGTGGTGGTTGTTATGCAGCTCTTCACCACCAATCAAAATTCCCAGTGGCCAGATATTCCGCGCATTGTCGGCGCACTCAAAGTTGCGGTAGCCCATGAAGTGGCCGATACCATTGACCACACCCGCCGCCCAGACCGGAATCCAGATCATCTGCACAGCCCAGATCCAGATACCATTGACACCGAACAGCACCAGGTCAATTGCCGCCATCAGCCAGATTCCCAGCATCTGGTAGCGGCTGTACACGTTGCGCTCGACCCAGTCCTCGGGAGTGCGCTGACCGTAACGCTGCAGGGTTTCTTCGGTGCCGGCCTGTTCATATAGCTCGGCACCCTGCAACAGCACCTTGCGGATACCCAGAACCACGGGACTGTGAGGGTCTTCCTCGGTTTCACACTTGGCGTGATGCTTGCGGTGGATTGCCGTCCACTGCTTGGTGTTGGTGGCCGTTGTCAGCCAGATCCAGAACCGGAAAAAATGCGCCAGAACCGGGTGCAGATCCAGGGAATTATGAGCAGAATGGCGATGCAGGTAGAGCGTAACACTGACGATGGTAATGTGCGTCAGCACCAGCATGACCAGAATCAGCTGCATCACCGAAAGGTCCAGAAGACCGTTGTACCACATGTAAATTCCCTCTGCTTACAATCGCCGGGTTGGAAGGTATTCCCTCAGGTCACCAGGGCAGGCCATACTCCAACCACTTTAGCGTACAGTTGTTCACTATAACAACAGCGTCAGGGGACGGTTTTTTTGGCTGCTTACCCAAACCTGTGTTCATTGATAGCGTTGGAGCCAATGCCTTGCCCGAGTTACCAGAAGTAGAAACCACCCGCCGTGGCATCGCCCCTTTTTGCGAGGGCCAGACCATTACCGGCATTGCTGTGCGGGATGGCCGGTTGCGCTGGCCGGTGCCGGATAACCTCCCGGAGCTGCTGGAGGGTGGCATCATCACAGAGGTGGACCGGCGCGCAAAATACCTTTTGATCCGGGTCTCCGGTACGGCGGTCAGCGGCACCCTGATCGTGCACCTGGGGATGTCCGGGAGCCTGCGGGTCATCACTGACACCAGCGAACCCTTGCGCCACGATCATATCGAACTGACATTGCTGTCCGGCGTCAAACTCCGCTTTAACGATCCGCGGCGGTTTGGCTGCTGGCTGTGGTCAGAAACACCCGACTCCCACCGGCTCCTGGCCAGCCTGGGCCCCGAGCCACTGGCACCGGAGTTCAACGGTCCGCTGCTTTACCGCCAGTCCCGCGGCAAGCAGACACCGGTCAAGTCTTTCATTATGGACAACCACATTGTGGTCGGGGTGGGCAACATTTACGCCAATGAAGCTCTCTTCAAGGCCGGGATACACCCAAAGCGCGCGGCCGGTCGAATCAGTCTGAGCCGCTATCACCGGCTGGCGACTGAAATCCGGGAAACGCTTTCAATGGCCATTCTGATGGGTGGCACTACGCTCAGGGATTTCGTAAACAGTGACGGCAAGCCCGGTTATTTTGCCCAGTCCCTGCTAGTTTATGGACATGGCGGAGAGGCCTGCCAGGAATGCGGCATGACCCTGAAAGAGATCCGGATGAACCAGCGGACCACCGTTTACTGCGGTCAGTGTCAGCGCTAATTTCCTGCCGGGCAGATCAGCCAGACCTGACACCGGACAAATAATGCAACAGAAAAATCGTTTGAAAATACGTAAATATGATTCATAGTTGACACAATGGCTGTTGTGCTGTTGTCACTCCGGCCAACATGTTCAGGAGAAACTAGCAATGAACGGTAAGATTTCCCACATCGTAATTACAGCCCTGGCGGTCTGCCTGCTGAGCTTTTCCTCGGCCGGGCATGCTCAGGCCATCGACGAAAAGCCTACCGCGCTTGCCATGACAGGGGACGCCCTGTTTGCCCGCCCGCTTCTGCTGGCAACCACTGTGGTTGGCAGCGTGGTTTATGTTGTGTCACTGCCGTTTTCGCTGCTTGGTGGTAATGCCGCGGAAGCAGGTGAAACCCTGGTGCTGGGTCCGGCAAAAGCCACGTTCGTTCGCTGTCTGGGCTGCACCCGCGTTGGTCGGAAACAGGAAACAGTTGAGCAGTATTCCGACAACTGATCCGCAAGTTTTCCGGTTGCCATCCGGCCTGTTCTGCGGCAGCCTGACGGTTCATTCGCTTCAGGCTGCCCGTGTTTATGGTGAACTGGCACTCGCTTCAAACGGTGTTCCTCGATATGGACGGAACCCTGCTGGACCTGCATTTCGATAATCATTTCTGGCTCGAACACCTGCCCCGGCGATACGCCGAACATAATAACCTGAGCCCCCAGCAGGCCCGCGAATTCATTATTCCGATGATCATGTCAGAGCGCGGCTCGCTCAACTGGTACTGCACCGATTACTGGAGCAACCGGCTGTCACTGGATATTACCGGTCTGAAAGCTGAAATTGGCGAACGCATCGGCTATCGGCCCCATGTCACCGGATTTCTCGACGCCCTGCGCAATTCCGGCCTGCGCTCGGTCATTGTTACCAACTGCCACCCCGACCCGTTGCATCTGAAGCTGGAACGTACCGGTCTGGCCCAACGCGTTGATGGCATCATCTCCAGCCATGAACTCGGCAAACCCAAAGAAGATCCCACCTTCTGGCGCGATCTGGCCGAATTCGAGCCTTACCGGCCAAATGCCACCCTGATGGTGGACGACAGCTTCCCGGTGCTGGAAAGTGCCCGCCGTGCCGGTATTGGCCAGTGCCTGGCCATACTGGCTCCGGACAGCCAGCAGCCCGCGAATCAGCAACATCCGGAGATTCCCTGCATTCATCATTTTGATGAAATCACACCGGCACTGATGCAACGCACCCCTCTGCCATCAGGAGCCTGAGACCGTTATACTGTGATCAGACCTTCATCAGGTGAGGAGAAATGACGGCCACAACCAATGACGACAACCGGGTACGGCTGGACAAATGGCTCTGGGCCGCCAGGTTCTACAAAACCCGGAACCTGGCCAAACAGGCTATTGAAGGTGGCAAGGTCCACTACAACAGCCAGCGGACCAAGCCGGGAAAACTGGTAGAACCCGGTGCCAGAGTGACGCTTCGGCTTGGCTGGCAGGAGCGCATCATCGTTGTCGATGACATCAGTGACCGGCGCCGGAGTGCCCCCGAGGCACAGACGCTCTATCACGAAACCCAGGACAGCGTGGAACGCCGCGAAGACCTTGCCTGGCAACGAAAAACCATGCAGGCGGCCCAATTACCCCCTGCCCGTCGGCCATCGAAGAAGGATCGCCGGGACATCCAGCGTTTCCGTGAACAGAACGGACTCTGACTGTCCGCCTACTTTCCTACTCATTAGTAAGGAGAAAAAACCATGGCATCCGGGGACCAGTTCCAGCGATTTCTGTTCGAACACAGCCAGGTGCGGGGTGCCTGGGTCAGGCTTGACGAAAGCTATGCCCAGATTGGCGCCCAGGCCCCCTATCCGGAGTCCGTCCGACGGGTTCTGGGGGAATCCCTGGCCGCCAGCGTATTGATGAGCAGCACGCTGAAATTCGAGGGTACGCTGTCACTCCAGGCAAAGGGCGAAGGCCCGGTCAGCACCCTGATGGCGGAGTGCAGCCATGACCGCTTCATCCGTGGCATTGCCCGTTTTGACGAGCATGCCGTCAGTGATGAAAACTTCCAGGCAATGCTGGGCGAAGGCACCATGGCCATTACCATTTCACCGGAAAAGGGACAACGCTATCAGGGTGTGGTGCCGCGGGAAGAGCCCGATCTCGCGGGTTGTCTGAAGGACTACTTTGAACGCTCGGAGCAGATTCCCACCAGCTTTTTCCTGTTTGCCGATGAACACGGCAGCGCTGGCCTGATGCTGCAGAAGCTGCCGGGCACCAGTGGAGAGGACAGAGACCTCTGGGACCGCCTCAACCATCTGGCCAGCACTGTCCAGCCCGGGGAAATGCTCACTCTCGACAGCCAGACCCTGCTTCACCGGCTGTTCCACGAGGAAACGGTTCGGCTTTATGACGCCGAGCCCGTCGCCTTCCGCTGCAGCTGCTCGCGGGACCGGACCCTTGCTGCCCTGGAAGCGATTGGCAAGGATGAATGCTATGACATTCTGCAGGAACAGGGCTCGATCGAAATGGACTGTCAGTTCTGTCATGCTCACTATCGCTTCGATAGAAACGACATTGATCACCTTTTCACCGGGCATACGTTACACTGAGCCTTGTTAAAACTGGTCTGAAAAGCTCAAAACCCGGTCGCAGAGCGGCTTTCAGCGCATTCGTTTTTTACCGGCGACTCTGGCATAATGTCGCGCCTGAACGATCACGCGTACACCCCCGAGGGCGAGGTTGAAGTGAAAAATAGCTATCATGATCTGAGTGCAGCACCACTGGTTGAGCTGGCACTTGCAAGAGGTGAAGGAAAGCTGGCGGCGAACGGCTCACTGGTTGTTGAAACCGGCGCACGTACCGGTCGCTCGCCCATGGACCGCTTCATTGTCAAAGAGCCCAGTACCTCTGACGATATTCATTGGGGCCCGATCAACCGCCCGTTCGATGCGGAAAAATTCGATGCACTCTGGGAGCGGGTCGAGGCGTACATTGCCGAGCAGGACAGTTTTGTCTCCTGTGTGCATGTCGGCTCGGACCCCGAGCATTACCTGCCGGTCAAAATGACCACCGAGACCGCCTGGCAGAACCTGTTTGGTCGCAATCTTTTTATTGTGCCTGACAGCTATAACCCGGCCGACAAGCAGGAATGGCAGATTCTCAATGCCGCCAACTTCGAGTGCAAACCGGAGCGGGATGGCACCAACAGTGAGGGCTGCGTGATTATCAACTTCGCCAAACGCAAGGTGCTGCTGGCAGGCATGCGCTACGCCGGCGAAATGAAAAAGGCCATGTTCTCGGTGCAGAATTTCCTGCTGCCGGAGAAAGACGTGCTGCCGATGCACTGCTCCGCCAATGTCGGCGAAGACGGCGAAACCTGCCTGTTCTTTGGCCTGTCCGGCACCGGCAAAACCACGCTCTCGGCCGACCCTGCCCGCTTCCTGATCGGTGACGACGAGCACGGCTGGGGCCCTGGCACAGTGTTCAATATCGAAGGCGGTTGCTACGCCAAGTGCATCGATCTGAGCCAGAAAAACGAGCCCATTATCTGGGATGCCATCCGTTTTGGCGCCATCGTCGAAAACGTAATGGTGGATCCCAAAACCCGCGAACCGGATTACACCAACGTCAGCCTCACTGAAAATTCCCGCGTCGCCTACCCGCTGGAGCACGTAGAAAAGCGTGTTCCGGAAAACCGCGCCGGAGAGCCATCTCACATTGTCTTCCTGACCTGTGACATGACCGGTGTACTGCCTCCGGTATCCATTCTGAGCAAGGAAGCCGCAGCCTATCATTTCCTCAGCGGCTACACGGCACTGGTAGGCTCAACCGAAATGGGATCATCGTCCAAGCTGAAGGCTACTTTCTCGACGTGTTTTGGCGCGCCTTTCTTTCCCCGCCCGGCGGGCGTTTACGCCGAGCTGCTGATGAAGCGCATGGACGAGTTCGGCAGCAAGGTATTCCTGGTCAACACTGGCTGGACCGGTGGTCCCCACGGCACTGGCGAACGCTTCAGCATTCCCACCACCCGTGCGGTCATTGCCGCTATCCAGGATGGCGATCTTGACGACGCCGAAACCGAGCACCTGCCGACACTGAACCTGGATGTCCCCAAATCCGTGGAGGGGGTCGACAGCAAGCTGCTGAATCCGCGCAATACCTGGGCCAGCGAAGCCGACTACGATGCCAAAGCGGCGGAGTTGATCGGCCAGTTCGTCGAAAATTTCCGCAAATTTGATGTCTCCGATGCCATTGTGAAGGCGGGCCCGAAAGGCTGATCTGTAAGCATCAGCCAAAGCCTGGAAAAGCGCCCTGTCTTCATCGGCACGGCGCTTTTTTCCGGCCTGCAGCATCAGTCGGCCACAGGACACTGGATAAGGGGGCAGGAAAATCCCTCTGACGGAGTCTCCTGAGAGCTCCCGGAAACCGGCAGATCATCGGGATAGCTTCTCAGACCAACCTGATTGGCACAGGCGAGCGCAACCCCGGCCTGAGGTCCACAACCGGCCCGGGCCAGCGCATGAGCCAGATTATTCCAGCCGGACGCCAGCCCGGGGAATTTTCTCACGGTATCCGCATAATACCCGACAGCCTCAACCCATTCCTGCTTGGCAAAAGCAATATTACCCATGCCGAGGCGGGCAGCAGGCTCCTCCGGCCATTGCTCTGCGGCGGCCTGGTAGGCAGCAAAGGCCGCTGCGCTCTGGCTGGTCAGTTCCAGATCATGAGCGGCTTCCAGATAGGGCAGGGGCTGTGCGGTAGCGGGGAAGTCACCCGGAGGCAGAATAACGGCAGACCATTGCCCCGCTCGATCCCAGGTGCGGTAGAACACATTCACGGACTGGCGGTTGGCCCGACGGGTGTCGGTGTGCAGTACCAGCTCTTCTGCTGCCGGGTCGTAGCCGATCACGACCGCAAAATGCCACTGGGGAAACCAGTCAAATCCGAGATTCTGCATTACCAGAACCGGATGACCAGCGTCGATTTCGGCCAGAATAGCAGCAAGATCGGCTGCCAGCGGATACACCAGCAGACCGTATTGGCGGGCAGCAGCGACCAGTTCAACCTTGAGGCTGCCTTGCCGTTCCGGCAGATAAACCCGGGGCACCAGCTGTTCCGGTGTTACCGCAACGTCCTGGCTGGTGAGCATTGAGGCAAGGGCGGCCGGGCCGCACTGATAACGCTGTTGGGGAAAGAAAGGAACAGCCAGCCGAACCGGTGCCTCGCCGCCCTCATTATCGGCACCACCGGTCCTGTCCGGCCAGGGCGGAATGCTGGCGCAGCCGGCCATCAGCAGAACCAGGGCGCCGGTCAGCGCCCTCATTGACACGGTCAAAGCCTGGCTAGCGAATACAGTTGACGAAGCTGAAGATATTGGTGGCGCAGAGCATGTCCGTGATAATAAATACCAGCAGGAAAAGCACGATGACACCCACCACGTCCTGACCAACCGGCGCCTCCGCCAGCTGATTATTGAAATCCGCCAGCTCCGACGGCGTCAGGCTCTGGATGCGGTTTTCCAGCTCTGACTGATCCACACCCATGGTGCTGAGCGCTTCCTTCACATCCTGACGTTCCAGCATGGACATCAGTGACTGGCGATCCACTTCGGCCCTTTGTTCGCTCAGCACCTCACCCGTGCCAACGACACCCGCAACCGTCGTGCTCGACCAGGTCGTGGCAAGAGCCATGGCGAGGATCATGAACAGGGAAATCTGACGCAGGTAAACTCTGATCGACTGCATTGACACTACCTCCTGGATCGGACTGTTTGACGGAATGATTCTTCACCCTCCCGTCAGATTATCAGAGAAGCCGCTCGGAATCTGTTACTTGCAGGAGAGGCAAGCCTGCCAACTGCCAACCTTTTGCTGATCTGCAAACATTATCGCTCACCTCGCTGAATTCACTTGGGGTCGGGGTTTGCGCATTTGACCGCGACCCGCTATAGCTTTCCGGTGCCGGCGCCTCTAACGCGCCCTCACCCTTAGCCACCCGGAGAGATAGCTATGCGCAAACCCGAACTGGCCGCTGCTGTGGCCGACCAGACCGGATTGACCCGCGACAAGGCCAGCGAAGTAATCACCATATTCACTGATGAGATCTCGGCGGCTGCGGCCCGTGGCGAAGACGTCACACTGACTGGTTTCGGCACCTTCAGCATTCGTCAGCGGGAGCCCAGAGAGGGCCGTAATCCGCAGACTGGTGCAAGCATTCGCATTCCTGCAAGCAAGACGGTCGGTTTCAAGCCAGGCAAGGCGCTGAAAGCTGCTGTCCGTTGAGGCTGACGGGGATTTCACCCCGGTTCAGAGGACCAGGCCGTCTCTCCGCCGCAAAGGGTAAGGCGAACCCTTCCGGGCAATGACTCTGCGGGAAAGGGGTGATGGAGGCCGGCCGAGCAAAGATTGCTGGCCGATGGGGTCCAGGCCATGCCGGTGTCGAATGCGCAAAGATCGGCAGCGGCCCCCGGCGTGATCGCTGCGCTGCGCCCGATCACCGAGGCAGGCCCCTCGGTCAGCGCTTTCAGCAATTGCTGCCGGGTCAGTTCACCACGTTGCACCAACAACAACCCCATGGACAGCGTGGTTTCAATCGTGGACAGGCCGGGCTCGGTGGCTGCCACGGGCGCCTGTTTGGCAGCAGAATCATGGGGCTGGTGCTGACTGGTTATGGCGTCAATCACCCCGTCGCGCACACCGGCAACCAGCGCCTGGCGATCGGTCTCACCTCTGAGGGGCGGCCGAACGTAGTAACGGCTGTCAAAACCCGAGAGCGCCTTATCGGTGAACACAAGCTGATGCATGGCCACGTCAGCGGTTACGGCAATGCCGCGACGGCGGGCTTCCATCAGCATTTCAACGCTACGGGCACAGGACAACTGACTGAGATGCAGGCGCACCCCCGTTTCCTCAGCCAGCAACAGCATTTCCATCACTGCTGTCGTTTCCGCGACTTCAGGAATACCTATAAGCCCGAGCCGGGACGCCACCGGTCCGTCATGGGCATAGCCGTCCGCAGCCAGCGCCCGGTTCTCGGGGCTGAACATCACGGTTAACCCGAACGTTTGCGCGTAGGCCATACAGCGTCTCAGCACCCGGGCATTGCTCACCGTGCGACTACCGTTGCCCATCGCCACACAGCCCGCCGCCGACAGGCCTGCCATATCACTGAGAAGCTCACCCTCCAGCCCCCGGGTGATCGCACCTACCGGCAGTATGCGGACCGCTGACCGCTTGCCGGCTACATCAAGGATCAGATTGGTCACGGCCCCGGAATCATTTACCGGCGAGGTTTCAGGCGAGGCGCACAGTGTGGTGAACCCACCGTGGGCCGCAGCCCGGCTTTCGCTGGCAATATTGCCCTTCTGGCCATTACCCGGCTCTCTCAGATTGCAACAGAGGTCGACGAAACCCGGGCTGATAAGGCAGCCGCTGACATCGATGAACCGATCAGCGCTGGATCCGGAATCCGGGTCGGTTACCGACTCAATCCGTCCGTCACGGATAACCAGTGTCGCCGGTTCATCAGTCGTCGCAAGACGACCGCCAACCAGCGCCAGGCTGGAGGATGGGTCCCCGGTGGTAGTCCTCACGGCACTCTCCTCTGGGCCGCCTGGCGGTTGCGGTCGGCCATCTGGCCACCCATGGCCATGGACATCACCGCCATTCGAATCGCTATGCCGTTGGTGACCTGGTCGAGGATCACCGACTGCGGGCCGTCGGCCACCGCAGATTCAATTTCCACGCCACGGTTTATCGGGCCCGGGTGCATAACGATGCATTCCGGATGAGCCAGTGCCAGCTTTTCCCGGCCCAGACCATAAAGCCGATAGAACTCGCGCTCGCTGGGCAACAGCGCCCCTTCCATGCGCTCCTTCTGCAACCGCAGCATGATCACCACATCAACACCCCTAATGCCTCTCGCCATATCGTACTCGACAGTGCAGCCAAGACTTTCAACATCCGTGGGCAACAGGGTGGCTGGCGCAATCACCCGGACCTCGGCAGCGCCCAGCACCCGCAACGCCCCGATCTGGGAGCGCGCCACCCGGGAATGCAGAACGTCGCCGACGATCGCCACTTTAAGGCCCTCAAAGCTGCCTTTATGCTGACGTATCGTCTGCATATCCAGCATCGCCTGGGTCGGATGCGCGTGCCGGCCATCACCGGCATTGATAATGGCTACGCCGGGGGTCACGCTCTCGGCAATGAAGTGTGGTGCGCCGCTCTGGGAATGGCGAACCACGAACATGTCACTGGCCATGGCCTCGAGATTCAGCAGTGTGTCTGACAGCGACTCGCCTTTTGACGTTGCCGAGGTATTGATATCGAGGTTGAGCACGTCGGCTGACAGCCGTTTGGCGGCAAGCTCAAAGGTGCTGCGGGTACGGGTACTGGATTCAAAGAACAGGTTGACGACCGTGCGTCCACGCAGCAGCGGGACTTTCTTGATGCTGCGCTCGCCCACTTCGATAAAAGAGTCTGCGGTATCAAGGATGTCAGTGAGCAGCGCCCGGTCAAGGCCATCCAGCGTCAGAAAATGGCGTAACTGACCGTCCTCGGTCAGTTGCAGTGATGTGATCGGAGGATCCTGTGCCGTCATTGAGTGCCCGCTGGTGTCATTGTTTCTGGTTTATTCACCGGTTTCCCTGAGTTCGAGATATAACGGCTCCGGGCCACGCAGCTTGACCCGCTGGTTCGGCGCCAGGGCCAGTACCTGACCGGTGACGTCGGGCTGGACCGGCAGTTCGCGCGCGCCAAGGTCAACCAGAGTCGCCAGAATGATACTGGATGGACGACCGTAATCGAAAATTTCATTCATCGCCGCCCGAATCGTGCGTCCGCTCATCAGCACATCGTCGATCAGAACGATATCGCGACCCTCGGTATCGAATGGCAGGCTGGATGGCATGACTTTCGGGTTCAGGCCGACGCGACTGAAATCATCCCGGTAGAACGAGATATCCAGCTCGCCGAGCAGTGCCGGCAAGCCCAGGCGCTCATTTAGCTGTTCCGCCAGCCAGACACCGCCGGTACGGATACCGATCATGACCGGCGCGACGACTCCCCGATGCTCCAGCACTTCGCGAAGGCCGGCTTCCATCCGTTCCAGAAGCTGATCTACATCAGGCAATTGGGTCATTGAATTGCTCCCGGTCGGGTGTCCTGCGATTGCTGGTTGAACCAGGTTTCAAGAATCAGTACGGCGGCCCGGTCGTCGACTCCGTGTTTACCGTAGTTCCGACTGCCGCCTGCTGCCATCACGTCGCCCTTCGCTGCAAAGCTGGTCAGGCGCTCGTCCACCATCTCCACCGCTACATGAAAGCGGCCGTGAAGGCGCTTGCCAAACTTGCGGGCCCGCGCGCACATATCATTTTCAGTGCCATCCATATTAAGCGGTAGCCCCACCACTACCAGATCCGGCTGCCACTCCTGCAACAGCGTTCCGATCTGCTGCCAGTCCGGCAAACCGTCGCTGGCCGGCAGCATGGCTAAGGCCTGGCCGGTACCGAGCATTTCCTGGCCACTGGCCACCCCGATCCGGCGGGTTCCGAAATCAAACGCCAGCACCCGCCTTTGCCCTTGCGGCACCGGTTGCCCGCCCTCAGGCATGACCCACCGAATCACTGAGCTGATTGATATCGATCCCGATGGTCCTGAGCACCGCCTGATATCTGTCGGCCGGCGATGTATTGAAGAGAATATCAGCAGAGGCCTGGCAGTTAAGCCAGGCACTGCTGGATAATTCTTCTTCCAGCTGGCCTTCACTCCAGCCAGCATAACCCAGGCATACCAGGTAATGCTCCGGGCCCAGGCCATAACCGATATCCGCCAGCACATCGCGGGAAGTGGTCAACCAGATACCCGGAGTGACTTCGGCGGTGTTCTGCCAGCTCCTGTCGGGTGTGTGCAGAACAAAACCGCGCTCCTGCTGGACTGGTCCGCCGCCGTATACCGGTACATTAAGTTCGCCGCCCTCCATATCCAGCTGTTCCAGTATTTCACCCAGATGGATATCCAGCGGCTGATTGACCATCAGACCCAAAGCCCCTTCCCCGGAGTGCTCACAGATATAGATCACCGCCCGGTGAAACCGGGGATCCTGAAGATAGGGCGACGCCACCAGAAAGTGATTGCGCAGACTGTTGGGCGATTCCTTTGAAGCCGTCATCCCGAACTCAACCCCTGTTGACCGAATACCCAGGTACGGATAATTTCAAGTTCATCGACATTCTCCCTCAGTGAATCCGGGAACGGCGCAAACGGCGCGGCCATTCTGACAATCCGGATGGCGGCATCGTCCAGCACGGTACTGCCGGAAGATTCCAGAATCGCCAGTTCCTTCACTGTGCCGTCTTTTCGCAGCGAAACCAGAATCCGCGCATTCCCGTAAAGATTCGATTGCCGGGCTTCCGATGGATAATTGATATTACCCACCCGCACCACTTTATCGACCCAGTTGCGCACATAGGCGGCGTTGGTTGATCTCAGTGTAGACGCTGCAGTCACGCGCATCACCCGCGGCTTCCGGGCATAAGCCTGGCGCTGCTGGTCAAATCTCGCTTCCAGGCTGGCAATTTCCAGGCTGCGCTCCATCAGAGTCTGTTTTTCCCGCACCGGGAGCGGTTCTTCAATCTCCGCTTCGGCCGTCTCGGGCTCTGCAGCACTGCGTCGGGCACTGGCTTGCGTGGCCACTACCGACGACTCCTGACGGGCAACAGGCTCGGTCCGGGCAGGCGGCTGCGGCTGGACTGGCTCTATCTCATTGCGGCTGACATCCGATGCCTGCGGCGACGTCATCTCCATCGGCTCTGCTTCCGTGCCACTGCCCTTCTGACTGGTCTGCGCCAGAAAATCAGCTTGTTCCGGATCGGTCTCATCATCAGCCTGGGACAGGGTAATTTCCATGGTCTGCGCTGAAGATCGGGGCGGCTCAGGGGCGAAAGTAATGCCCAGCACGATGATCGCGTGAAGTGCCAGCGCGATAAAAAGCGTGAATGAAAACCGATCGAAGTCGCTGACCTGAACTGCCATTACTGCCTGTTACCCCTTTTTCCAAGATGCCGTTCAATGGCATCCATCAGCAGATCCGAGATATTGATTCCAAACGCCAGATCCAGTTCCCGGATGCAGGTGGGACTGGTGACGTTAATTTCCGTCAGGAAATCACCGATCACATCGAGACCCACCAGGATAAGTCCCTTCTGCTTTATCACCGGCGCTACCCGTTCGCAGATCTCGCGATCTCTTGCCGTCAGCTCGCGGCCTTCACCGCGTCCACCGACCGCCAGGTTACCGCGATTCTCGCCATCAGAGGGAATACGGGCAAGGGCGTAAGGCACTGGCTCACCGTCAATCAGCAGGATTCGTTTGTCACCCTGCCGAATTTCCGGCACATACTTCTGGGCCATGGCCTGATGCGCGCCGTTATTGGTCAGCGTCTCTATGATCACGCCCAGATTGGCATCGTTTTCCTTGATTCGGAAGATCGAACTGCCACCCATGCCATCAACCGGCTTCATGATCACGTCTTTGTGCTCGGCATAGAACTCGCGCAGGCGCTGGGACGAACGCGTCACTATCAGCGGCGGCGTGAGGTCGTCAAACTGGGTGGCAAAGAGCTTTTCGTTGCAGTCCCTCAGGGTCGCGGCCGGATTCACGACCAGAGCACCCTGCTGCTCGGCAGCCTCCAGAATGTATGTGGCCATCAGGAATTCGCGGTCTACCGGCGGATCCTGGCGCATCAGAATGACGTCCAGATCACCCAGAGCGCAATCCCGCGATTCCCCGTATTCAAACCACCTTAACGGATCCATATGTACCGTCAGATCCCGGGTCCGCGCCCGCGCCTGTGCGCCTTTGAGGTAAAGATCGGAAATCTCCATGTACTCGATGGACCAGCCCCGTTCCTGGGCGGCCACAAGCATGGCCAGAGAGCTGTCCTTTTTGAAGTGGATTTTCTCGATGGGGTCCATCACGATGCCAAGCCGGACTTTCATAGTGCCTCGTCTGATATAAAGGTAAAAAAAACCGGAACCGCTATGCAGAGCTCCCCTCACAATAAGTGCTATGCTGTGGTCACCGCTGGTATTGTACCCGCGCAAGTACATTTGGTCACAAAGTTCTACTATTTATACTGGCACTAATACTCTATAAATAAGCGTGGCTTATAGGACAACGTTCACGATTGTGTTAAAAAGCCCGGTCTGAAAATAACGATACGCAGAGCGCAAGGCTGTTGGACAATGGATGATAACTTCGAAAATCTGAAGATCATGGTGATCGACGACAGCAAAACCATTCGTCGAACTGCCGAAACCCTGTTGAAAAAAGTTGGTTGCGAAGTGATTACCGCAACCGATGGCTTTGATGCCCTGGCCAAGATAGCGGACTCCCAGCCCAACATCATATTCGTTGATATCATGATGCCCAGGCTGGACGGCTATCAGACCTGCGCGCTGATCAAGAACAACTCCTCCTTCAGAAAGACCCCCGTGATCATGCTGTCCAGCAAGGATGGTCTTTTTGACAAGGCGAAAGGACGCATTGTCGGGTCGGACCAGTACCTGACCAAGCCCTTCAGCAAAGATGAGCTGCTTAACACTATTCGCCAGTATGTTCCCACCGCGGAACAGTAACCCAGATCCAGCACTGACCTATTGAGGACACCATGGCCCGCATTCTGATTGTTGATGATTCTCCGACTGAGGTTAAGAAAATCTCGACCATTCTGGAAAAACACAAGCATGAGGTGCTGACAGCAGATAACGGAGCCGACGGCGTTGCAAAAGCGCGGGCTGAAACACCGGATCTGGTACTGATGGATGTGGTGATGCCCGGCCTGAATGGCTTTCAGGCTACCCGGCAACTGACCCGGGCTCCGGAAACGGCCTCAATCCCGGTGGTGATTGTCACTACCAAGGATCAGGAAACGGATCGTGTATGGGGCACTCGTCAAGGCGCCAAGGGATACCTGGTAAAGCCTGTTAACGAAGATGACCTGATAAAAACCATTAACAGCCTTAATGGCTGATTCCCAGACGTGGAGTGAGCATGTCTGCCGAGGCCGCCCCTTTTGCCATTCTGACCGATATCGCCCGGCGCAGCCGTGCAATCGCTGCCGGTCTGCCGGAGCAGCAGCAAGCCGTTGAACTCTGGAACGGAATCGGCTTTGTCCTTGGCGGTGAACTCTATGCTGCGCCCATGGGCGAAGTCATCGAAATCCTCCATGTCCCCCGCTATACCCACATACCGGGGGTCCGTTCTTTCATGCTGGGTGCCGCCAACGTTCGCGGCCGACTGCTTCCCCTGATTGATCTCGCCGGTTTTTTTGAGGTGCCCAGCTCATCACGCAACTATCGTGATCGCCGGGTACTGGTTGTGGAACAGGGAGACGTGTTCAGCGGCCTGGTGGTGGACAGTGTATCCGGGATGCAGTATTTCGCCGTCGACAGCCATGTGGCATCGCCACAGGGTGTTCCGGCAAGCGTACAGCCGTTTGTCAACGGCGGCTATGAACGTAACGAAGAAGTCTGGAAAGTGTTTTCCGCCGCCGATCTGCTCGACGACCAACGCTTTCTGAATGTAGCGCAATGGTAGGGGGAATGACAGCAGCTACCCCCAGCTTTCTGCCGAGCGCCCGCAGGAACCGACTTACGACTATCAAGATGAAGAAAAGGCCGGGAGCCAGACAATGAAAAATAGAGCCGGAAAACTCGGTATGGGGCAGGGAGGCAACAAGCTTGTTGCCTTCCTGATCGTCACACTGATTGCATTGACCGCCCTGCTCGTTGCAGTACTGTTCATCCTTAACCGGGACAGTCAGCACGATCAGCAATACATCGCTCATACGGCAGAACTGCGGGTGCTATCCCAGGAAATCGCAAAGAACGCGACGGAGGCCGCCGACGGTACTGCCTCTGCCTTCGACGCACTCAGGCGCTCAAGGGACGAGTTTGGTCGGCTCTGGGGCTACCTGATTAACGGCAACCCGGACACCGACCTGCCACCGAGCGAGCTCGCCCAGAACAGCGACGTCCAGCAGACCTGGGAGACAGTCCGTGACAATGCCGACAGCATCCTGTCAACTCGCGACACGGTGCTCGGCCTTCACGACGTGGCGCAGACGCTGAACGAAACCATTCCCCAGCTTCAGGTGGAATACGACGACATCGTCCAGATTCTTCTGGAGAATAACGCACCCGCCGAACAGATTGCCCTGGCACAGCGCCAGTCCCTGCTGGCAGAGCGGATCGTGCGTTCAGTCAACAATGTATTGTCCGGTGACGAAGACGCGGTGATTGCCGCTGACCGTTTCGGTCGCGACGCCAACCTTTTCGGCCGGGTATTCAATGGCCAGGTGAACGGCGATGGGGCAATGGGCATTTCCCGGGTTACTGACGACGACGCCCGCTACGGCCTGGAAGCCGTTGGGGAACTGTTCGAGTTCGTGTCCCAGAACGTGGACGCCATTCTTGAAGCCTCTCCCGACCTGTTCAGGGTGCGTACTGCCGCCAGCGATATCTTCCAGGACTCGCAGGTTCTGCTGGACGAGCTGTCAGTGCTTGCCGACAGGTTTACCGGCCAGGTCGGTTCCCGCTTCATCAATCCGACCCTTGCTTTCTTTATTCTGGCAGCAATGATCGGCATTGTTGCGATAATCGGTGTCGTGCTCTACCGCGAAGCCCAGGAACGCCTGGCCAAGACCCAGGAACAGAACGAACAGAACCAGAATGCGATTCTGCGCCTGCTGGACGAGCTGGCCGACCTGGCTGATGGTGACTTGACAACGGAGGCCACGGTTACCGAGGACTTTACCGGTGCCATCGCCGATTCCATCAACTACGCGATCGACCAGATGCGCGGACTGGTGCAGGCGATCCGTGGTACTGCCGTGCGGGTGGCATCAGCTGCCCAGGAGACCCAGGCCACAGCCAAGCACCTCGCCGACGCTTCCGAACACCAGGCCCAGGAAATTGCCGGCGCTTCTGCGGCGGTTAACGAAATGGCGGTATCCATCGACCAGGTGTCTTCCAACGCCGCTGAATCCTCCGCGGTTGCTGAAAGGTCCGTTGCGATTGCCAAGAAAGGCGCGGAAGTGGTGCAGAATACCATCCGCGGCATGGACAACATCCGCGAGCAGATCCAGGAAACCTCCAAACGGATCAAGCGTCTGGGTGAATCCTCCCAGGAAATCGGCGACATTGTATCGCTGATCAACGACATTGCCGACCAGACCAACATCCTGTCCCTGAACGCGGCAATCCAGGCCTCCATGGCCGGTGACGCCGGCCGGGGCTTCGCGGTGGTTGCGGACGAGGTACAGCGCCTTGCGGAACGTTCCTCGGCCGCCACCAAGCAGATTGAAGCGCTGGTTAAAACCATCCAGTCGGACACCAACGAAGCCGTTATCTCCATGGAACACACCACTGCCGAGGTTGTCCGTGGTGCCCGCCTGGCGCAGGACGCCGGTATCGCGCTCGAGGAAATCGAGAACGTATCCATGTCGCTGGCGGAACTGATCCAGAACATCTCCAACGCCGCGCGTCAGCAGTCGTCTTCTGCGGCTCATATTTCCAACACCATGAACGTCATCCAGGAAATCACCTCGCAGACGTCCTCCGGTACCAACGCTACGGCGAAGTCTATCGGTAATCTCGCCGAGATGGCTTCCGAGCTGCGGTCCTCGGTTGCCGGTTTCACGCTGCCGGACGCGGACACGACTGATCAGGAAGAAGAGGAAGACGACGACGTTCCGGTGGTTAGCTGACATTGAACCCGAGGCCGCTGGCAGTTTATGGCTGAGACCCGCGACGACCTGTCGACCGCTGACGGTATCTGGTCCCTGCGCCGACTCCCGGAGATGGACGAGGCGCAGTTCAGCCAGTGGCAGACTCTGCTGGAGCACCGGACCGGCATGGCGCTGACCGAGAGCCGCAAGTCGTTTCTCGAAACCAATCTCGGGATACGCATGCGGGAAATAGGCTGCAACAGTTACCAGGCCTATTACGAACAGATTGTTTCTGGTCCCGACGCCATCGTTGAGTGGGCCACGCTGGTTGACAGGTTGACTGTTCAGGAGACGCGCTTCTTCCGGGACGAGGATGCGTTCCGGCTGGTATCGGATTACGTGATGACCCGGCCCCGGGAAACGCTCAGGAAACGTCCGCTGGAGGCGTGGAGCGTGGGTTGCTCGACGGGAGAGGAGGCCTACACCCTGGCCATGATCCTGAATCAATGCATGGAAGCTCTGGCGCTGAAACCTCTGTTTGGCGTCACCGGGTCCGACATCAGCAAACCGGCCATCACCAAGGCCAGGTCGGGGCTGTTCAGCGCCAGAAAGCTGACCAGCATAGACAAGACCATGAAAAACCGGTATTTCCGCCCGGCACAACGGAATACTGTCGAGATTGTTGCAAGCATCCGGGATCGGGTGTGTTTTACCCATCTGAACGTGCTGGACCTCAAGCACGCGCCGATGCACGGAGTGAACATTATTTTCTGCCAGAATCTGCTGATTTACTTTCGGCGCTGGCGCCGCAGAGAGATTGTAAAACGGCTTGCAGAAAGACTGGCGCCCGGGGGGCTGCTGGTGCTGGGGCAAGGGGAACTGACCGACTGGCATCCCCCTGGCTTGCAGAGGGTGCCCTCGGAACATGTGCTGGCGTGGATCAAACGCCAGCCTGACGAAGAATAACCGGAGTGGTTATGGGCAATCACCATGACAGCATCGCCCTGGACTGGGTTCGCGGCGAAATACAGGACACGCTGACCCAGAGCCAGCAGGCCCTGGAAACGTTCGTCGACAACAGGGACGATAAGGCACGGTTGCGCTTCTGCCTGAACTATCTTCACCAGGTTCACGGCACCCTGCAGATGGTTGAGCTTTATGGCGCAGCTCTGCTGACCGAGGAAATGGAGAAGCTGACCCAGGCGATCCTCAACGACAACCTGACCAACACCGACGATGCGGTGGAAGTATTGATGCAGGCAATCCTGCAGCTTCCCCAGTACCTTGAGCATCTGACCAGCAGCGAGGACGATTTCCCGCTCATTCTGCTACCGTTGCTGAATGACCTCAGGGCCGTTCGTGGTGAGCCACTGCTGTCAGATACATCGGTGTTCAAGCCGGATCTTTCCCCGGCCCAAAAGGGTGCTCCGGCCAATGTATCCCAACGTCTTCAGGACCCCAAGGTTCGGGGCCACCTCCGCAAGCTGCGGCAGATGTTCCAGTTTGCGCTTGCGGGCGTGGTACGCGAGGCCGATCTGGATGCGCATTTCGATTACATGCAGAAGGTTATCGACCGGCTGATCCGGCTCTGCAGGAACACGCCCCGCGGCGAACTCTGGAAGGCGGCAGGCGGGTTTGTCGAGACCCTTCAGGAGCGGGTCAATCCGGTCAATGCAGCTGTGAAATCACTCTTGCGTGAGCTGGATGCGGATATCCGCAACCTGACCGATGACCGCAATGATATTCTCCGGCAGGCCGCGCCAGAAGCCCTGCTGAAACACCTGCTCTATTATGTTGCCCGCGCCAGGGAGCTTGATACCAGCCGGGTAAAAGCGCTACGCGAGGCCTATGGCCTGTCCCATGCGCTGCCATCGGACGACGATGTCAACATTGCCCAGGAGCGCGCTTCGGGTCCCGGTCGGGATGCTATTCATTCCGTGGTCAATGCACTGAATGAAGAACTGGCCAGGCTCAAGGACCAGCTCGACCTGTTTGTCCGGTCCAGTAGCCGACAGAACGAGGAACTGGACGAACTGCTGCCCGGCCTGCGTCAGATTGCCAACACCCTGGCGGTACTGGGTCTTGGCATTCCGCGCAAGGTGGTTACCGAGCAGATCGAACTGGTGGAAAAACTTTCCAGTCAGCAGGATGTGGTCGACGATGGCACCATGATGGACATTGCCGGCGCGCTGCTTTATATCGAAGCCAGTCTGGCCGGCCTCGACAGCGACCGCAAACCGGATAGCGGCCAGGCCGGCAAAGACTCGGATCCTGTCAATCCTGCCTCCCGCGAGCTGGGGCAAGCCAGCAGTGCTCTGCTGCGCGAATCCCGTAACACCCTGGAGCAGGTGAAATCCGCCGTCATCAATTTCATCGCCTCGCAGTGGGAAGCCCGCGAAATTGAACATGTTCCCGGCCTTTTACACAGCATCCGCGGCGGACTGGCGCTGATCCCGCTGGACCGTGTTGCTGACATGCTTGCCTCCGCCGAGCGCTATGTGACGGATGTACTGCTGGGCGGGAAACAGATCCCCGACTGGAAACAGCTCGACACTCTGGCTGATGCCATAACCAGCATTGAGTATTATCTTGAACGTGTGGCGGATGGTATTGGTGACAACGAAAGCGTGCTCAGACTGGCCGAGTCCAGCTTGCGGGAACTGGGCTTCCCGGTCGGTGAGGAGCCCACATGGGAACATCCGTCAGATATCGCAGACCTGCCTACCATCAGCCCGGAGGCGCCCGTCGAAGCCGGAAATGGCTCGGCCAAAGCCTCCGATACCGAATTGCTGGATGATGAAATTCTCGGCATATTTATAGAGGAAGCCGAGGAGGTACTTGAAACCATTGATGAATTCTACCCGCGCCTGCGCCAGAGCCCGGATGACCGCGAGGCGCTGACAGAGGTCAGACGCGCATTCCATACTCTCAAAGGCAGTGGTCGCCTGGTGGGAGCCTCCAGCATTGGCGAACTGGCCTGGTCCGTTGAAAACCTGCTGAACCGGGTAATTGACCAGACGCTCAAGCCTACCGATGACATGTTCAGACTGATCGACCAGGTTCACTCCCGCATTCCGTCGCTGATTCAGGAATTCCGCAACGGCGAGTCGACTGGCGATGTCCAGGCCCTGATCGAACGCGCCGAAGCCCTCTCGACCACACGCAAAACAGACAGTGAAGGCGCGGCGGTACAACCTGCTGCCGATGACGCCCGGGAACCGGACAGCGACAGTGAAGACGAGCTGATTGATGATGAAATCCTGGAGATTTTCAACGAAGAAGCCGGCGAGGTCCTGGAAACTATCCGGCAATACCTGCCGGCCCTGTTAAGGAATCATGAAGACCGCACTGCCCTGTCCGAACTGCGGCGGGCATTTCACACCCTGAAGGGCAGTGGCCGCATGGTGGGCGCGCTTGTTGTTGGTGAGCTTTCCTGGTCGGTTGAAAATATGCTCAACCACGTGATCGACGGCACCCTGTTCATGAACGACGACATTGCCGCCGTGCTGGACGAGGTCTCGGCCGAGCTGCCCGGGCTGGTTGAGGATTTCGAAAAACAGCGGCCGCCATCCACCGACACAGCGGCTCTGGAGGCAAGAGCCCATGCCCTGGCGAGCGGAGATATCCCCGATACCAGTGCGATGCCGGAATCCGGGCCGGACCAGGCCACGCCGGTGGCGGATAGCACGAGTGGCAGACCAGAGCCGGCGGCTGAAACGGCGGAACCGATTGATCCGGTACTGCTGGAGATTTTCGAGAGCGAGACCGAAGCCCATTTACAGACCCTCAAAGACTTTCTCGAGGCTACCGGTGACAAGTCCAGTGTTGCCTATACCGATGATCTGTCCCGGGCACTGCATACCCTGAAGGGTAGCGCCCAGACCGCGGGCATTGGTCCGATTGCCAGGGTCATTACGCCGCTGGAACGGTTTGTCAAGGAGGCCCGGGCCCAGAACCACAGGGCCGACCGTGACGTCATCAAGCTGATTGAACAGGCCTGCAGCTTTATCACCGAGGGACTCGGTCAGATCGCCGAAAATCCTCAGTCGGAACTTCCCGGAACCGATGCATTCCTGCACAAGCTCGAAGCGGTGGCCAATGCCACGCTGCAAAGCGCCACATCGGAGCACGATGAGGCCCGGCCCCGCACCAGTCCGCAGCTGGTTCAGCTGTTTCTGAACGAAGGGCTGGATATCCTGCTCGACGCCGATCGCATTCTGGATGAATGGGCAGCCCAACCTGACAGGACCAGGCCCCGCGACATTCTCAGAGAAGAACTGAGCCGGCTCACCGACGGCGCCCGAAAAGCCCAGCTACCCGATGTGGCAGAGCTTTCCGAGACAATTCTCCGGGCCTATGAGCGCACCGCATCAAGCGCATTGCAGCCCGATGAAGACTATTTCTTCATTGTCCGGGCGGCCCATGAGCACCTGATCAACATGATGGATCAGGTCGCTGCCGGGCTGGCAACAGAGTTCAGCAAACCCCTGATTGAAGACCTGGACTCCCTGGCAACGGGGCAGCCGGCTGCGCCTGAACCTGCCAATAAGCTCGATCCGGAGTCCAGCGATGCCCCCGGGGCGACTGACCACAGCCCCGCTAGCGAGGTCGGGCTGCCCGGAGATAGCGTTGCAGCAGACAGCAAAGTACCGCCATTGCCTGAAACAGATGAGGAAATGGATGACGAACTCGCCGCCATATTCCTTGAGGAAGCCCGTGAGCTGATCGACAGTACGGCTGATTCCCTGCAAAGCTGGAGTGAACACACCGGCAACACCGAACTTTTGCAGCTTTTGCAACGGAACCTGCACACCCTGAAAGGCGGCGCCCGGCTGGCCGATATCTCCCCTGTTGGCGACCTCTCCCATGAGCTGGAAAGCCTGTTCGAAGGCCTCACCGAAAACCGCCTGCCGGTGACCAGCTCACTGTCGGATCTGCTTTTCCGCTGCCACGATCGTCTCGCGGGTATGGTGGAAGCTCTTGAACAGCAGGAGGCTCCCCGCCCGGCACCGGATCTGATCAGTGACATCCGCGCCTACATGGACAGCGTAACCGGAGCCGGGCCAGTCACCGGTGTCAGCACTCAGTATGGTGTTTCAGACGACCAGCAACTGCCCATACCCGATAGCGGAGAGACCGCGCCGGAACCGGACTATCACGATCCAGCACAGTCAGAATCACCGGCAGAACCAGACCGGGACGAACTGAAAGCCGCGGACCTGTCCCACCTGGACCCGGAACTGGTCGAGATTTTCCTCGAAGAAGCTTACGAGCTGATCAATTCAACCGGCAGCTTGCTTCAGACCTGGACCGAAAACCCGTCCGACCGGAATGTCGCAGCTGAATTGCAGCGGGATGTTCACACCCTCAAGGGCGGTGCGCGAATGGCGGGAATTAACGCCATTGGTGATCTGACCCATGTGCTCGAAGACCTGTTCGAAAAAGTGGCTCAGGGCCAGCTGGACGCCAGTGCGGGCATGAATAACCTGTTGTTTGCCTGTCACGACCGGCTGGCACAGATGGTAGAGGAAGTGGCCACTGGCAGGCCCTGCCCGCCAGCCCACGAACTGGTGCACAGGATAAAGGCCATTCTGGCGGGGCAATCCGTTGATGCGGAAGGACCGGAACAGACTCCCACACTGGCAGGAGCCATGCCGGATCCCTCCGCCAATGACCTGGTCGGTATCTTCCTTGACGAAGGACTGGAAATTCATGAGGCCATTGGTGAATGTCTGGCCCAGTGGCGCGATGACCCTCACGAACTGCAGGGCGTCACCCAGCTCCAGCAGGAACTGCGTACGCTCAGAGGCGGTGCCCGGCTGTCGGACCTGGACCCGGTTGCTGAACTGGCCGGGGTCTGGGCCGACGCACTGGACCCGCTGATCGCAGGTGTCGGCAACCAGAACGACCTGCTGCAACTGAGCGAACAGGCCCAGACCACACTCCGTCACATGCTCACCAGCATTGAAGAAGGCAACAAACCGGTGAGCAATGTGGAGCTGACCAGGGCCTTTGAAAGCTCTCACAGAACGGCTGAGGCCGTCGACTCCCCGGGGCTGGAACAGACGGCCGAGAGTGAAGCCGTTGATGCGGAAGTGCTGGAAATCTTCCTCGAGGAAGCGGACGAGATTCTCGAACAGCTCGAGCAGCTGCTCAGCGACTGGTATAAGGATCTGTCGAACAGCCATTTCAATCTGGAAGCCCAGCGTGCCCTGCATACGCTGAAAGGGGGCGCACGCCTGTCGCAGTTGTTTGCCCTGGGTGACAAGGCCCATGAGATGGAAACCCGGCTGATTGATCTGGGCGGGAACAAGCCGGATGAGGACAGCTGGAGATCCATCCAGGCCGACCATGAGGGTATAACCGCCCTGGTCAACGACATCCGTCAGCGTTTCGAGAGTACCGGCACGGTGCCACCCATAGCCGATGCGGAGGCCGCCCCGGCTTCTGCCGTTCCCGGGCCTGAGGCGAAAACACCCGCTGCCAGCGCACCAGCACACCAGGCCGATAAAGCAGCGGCCCCGGCCCCCAAACCATCATCAAAGAAGGCGCCCGCGGAACGGACCCGGGCTCGGGCTGGAGCCCAGCGCACGCCTCAGGAAACCATCCGGGTATCCGCTCCGCTGCTCGACGAAATGGTTAACCTGGCCGGTGAAACCAGTATTACCCGTGCCCGCCTTGAGCAGCAAACCAGCGATTTCAGTCACAACCTTGACGAAATGACCGCCACCATCGAGCGGGTTCGTGAGCAGCTGCGCCGCATGGAGATCGAGACCGAAACCCAGATTCTGTTCCGTGCCGAGAAAGAACACGGGCCGGATTACGGCGACGACTTTGATCCACTGGAGATGGACCGCTATTCGGCCATTCAACAGCTATCCCGGGCCCTGACCGAGTCAACGTCTGACCTGGCCGACCTCAGGGAAACCCTGTCTGACCGGGTAAGAGACACCGAAACCCTGTTGGTGCAGCAGTCACGGATCAATACCGAACTGCAGGAAGGTCTGATGAAGACCCGGATGATTCCATTTGCCTCCATGGTGCCAAGACTGCGCCGGATTGTGCGTCAGATCAGCGGTGAACTGGAGAAAAAGGTCGAGTTCGACGTTCGCAACCCCGAAGGTGAAATGGATCGCAACATTCTCGAGCGCATGGTGGCGCCGCTTGAGCACATGCTGCGAAATGCCCTCGACCATGGCATCGAGAAACCTGCAGATCGCAGAAAATCCGGTAAACCTGAAACCGGCGAGGTGACGCTGTCGCTGAACCGTGAGGGTGGCGACGTGGTGCTGCGGATGATTGATGACGGCGCCGGTATTCCCGCCAACGTCATCCGCGACAAGGCTATCCGCCAGGGCATGCTGGATCAGAACGAGGAACTGAGCGAGCGGGAAATCCTGCAGTTTATACTGCAGCCCGGCTTCTCTACCGCCCAGCAGGTCACCCAGATTTCCGGCCGCGGTGTCGGCATGGATGTCGTTGCCAGTGAGATCAAGCAACTGGGCGGCAGCCTGGATATTGACTCCACCGTCGGCAAGGGCACTGTCTTTACCGTTCGCCTGCCATTCACGGTATCGGTCAACCGGGCACTGATGGTCTCTACCGGCGAGGATTTCTACGCCATCCCGCTGAACACCATCGAAGGTATCGTGCGGGTCAGCAGCTATGAGCTGGAAGAGTATTACAAGCCTGAAGCCCCGCTTTACGAATACGCAGGTCAGAATTACCGGCTGCAGTATCTCGGCAGCCTGCTTAACAGTGACAATCACCCGAAACTTCAGGGTCAGGCCCTGCCACTGCCGGTAATACTGGTTCGTGGTGCAGAGCAGCCGATGGCCCTCCAGGTAGACAGCCTGATGGGCAGTCGCGAAATCGTGGTCAAATCCCTGGGCCCGCAGTTCGCTACCGTCCGGGGCGTGTCCGGCGCCACTATTCTGGGTGACGGCAACGTGGTGGTGATCCTTGACCTGCCAGCGATGATCCGCTCCGATATCCTGTCCGAGCGTCAGCGCCTGGCCAGCCTGGAAGATGCCAAAGAAGCCAGCCGCAAGGCAGGGCAGGTTACGACCGTCATGGTTGTGGACGACTCGGTAACCGTACGCAAAGTGACTTCGCGTCTGCTTGAGCGCAATGGAATGGAGGTGGTGACCGCCAAAGACGGCCTGGATGCGGTTGCCCAGCTGCAGGGCAACCGGCCGGACATCATTCTTCTGGACATCGAAATGCCCCGGATGGACGGTTTTGAAGTCGCAAGCTTCGTCAGACATGATGACGCTCTGAGGGAAACACCCATATGCATGATTACCTCCCGTACCGGTGAAAAGCACCGGGAACGGGCACTGTCCATTGGTGTTAATGAATACCTTGGCAAACCCTTCCAGGAATCGGAGCTGCTCCAAACCATCAAGCGGCTGACCGGTAACCAGTAATGGCCAGCGCGTCAGAACGACCACAGGTGGGAATTGTTTCTGACATTATCCTGCAACGTCATCGTCTCCAGGACGCCACGAACCGGTTCGGCCTGGAGATCTGTTTTTCCGGTGATCCGGCGAAGCTGATGGCATACCCGGACTTTCCGGATGCCAGCCTCTGGCTGATTACGCTGGAAGATGAGGCGGATCACCCCCAACTTTTCGACCACATTCTGGAAAATACCGAAGCGCCGGTTCTGTTCGGACTTGATACCGCACCCAGTGCCGGCTCCACCGACTATTTTCGCTGGGAACGGCGATTGCTGGACAAACTGGAGCAATCGCTGGGTCATCTGGAAAAGCTGGATTCCGCCGCTACCATCGAGAAACTGGCCGAGGAGCCTGCCCGAACAACCGGTGCACCAGCCTTACCCTGCTGGATCCCCCCGGCCGCACCCAGTTCCATTGCCGACGAGATCTGGATCCTGGGAGCGTCGCTTGGAGGGCCCGCAGCCGTCAAGACCTTCCTCGACAACCTGCCGGCGGATCTGCCAGTGGGATTTGTCTACGCCCAGCACATTGATGGCAATTTTACCCGGGTTCTGACCCGGGTTCTGGGCCGCCATGCCCATTACCAGCTAAAAACAGCCGAATCCGGCTACCGTATCCGCAATGGCGACGTGGTGCTTATGCCAGTCGAGCATGAGTGGACGCTCGACAGCGACGGCGCACTGGAGCAGCGGGACAAGCCCTGGCCGGGACCCTACGGACCTTCCATCGACCAGGTTCTGCTGAATCTGGGTGACCACTATAGCGACAGGTGCAACGCCATTTTTTTCTCGGGAATGGGAAATGATGGCGCCATTGCCGCCCCGTTATTGAAGGCCTATGGCGGCCGGGTCTGGGTTCAGGAAAGCACCAGTTGCGACAACAGTTCCATGCCCGACTCTGTCGCCGCTACCGGATGCGCCGGATTCTGCGGAACACCAGAGCAACTTGCCCGGGAACTGGTCAACACCATTGAAAAATCCTGCTTGCTGAAAAGCCGCGAGCAACCGGATTCCGCCTGAGGAACGATGTAATGAAAGACGATACCGAGACTCTCTCCTGCGTCATGATCCCGATGAACGACCGACAGTTGTTGCTGCCGAACGTTTCCATCGCCGAGGTAGTGGATTACGCCGGTACCCCGGCGCCAGCCAACGCCCCCGGCTGGCTGGCAGGAACGCTTAACTGGCGCGGCCTGAGCCTGCCTATAATCTCCTACGACGGGGCCAACGGCGGCAAGGTCACCCTACCTGCTGGCAGTCGTGGCCGGATCGTTATCCTGAATACCATTGGTGACCATCACAGCAGGGTTCCGTTTATGGCGCTGGTAACTCAGGGCATTCCGAGTCAGACCCGGCTTGGCGCGAGTCAGATCAGGCAGATTGAGGGGGAGACCGGTTCAGCCGACCTGATGAGAGTCCAGGCAGACGGCGAAACCGCTTTTATACCGGACCTGGCTTTCCTGGAATCCCTCGCTGCAGAAGCCCCACAAAAATAACCCATGGCCCCGTCGTGGGCACTGGTGAGGGTGAATGTTATAATGTTCTACATTTGCCAGGAACCCGCCAATGTCAGCCAGCGCACTTCCCTACCGCCAGCATAATCACGACGCCTGCATTGCCGACGCCCTGGCGGACGCAAAGTCCATCTGCCAGCGCCATAACGCCCGGCTGACTGCAGCGCGGGAGCGGGTACTGGAACTGATCTGGCAATCCCACCGCCCGCTGGGCGCCTACGATGTACTGGCAATGCTGGCCAGGGACGGGCATAACGCAGCACCACCAACGGTCTATCGGGCTCTGGATTTCCTCCAGCAGTATGGACTGGTCCATCGCATTGCGTCCCTGAACGCCTTTGTCGGCTGTTCCCACGCTGGCATCCGCCACCAGGGCATGTTCCTGATCTGTCATCGCTGCAGTAACGTGCTGGAACTTGCGGCCCCGGCGGTTTCCGAAGTCATTGACGACGCCGCCTCCGACGTCCGCTTCCGGCCCGATAATGTTACGGTGGAAGTGTCCGGTCTCTGTCCGGCCTGTGCGGATGCAGCCCATGAGTGAAGCCCTCGCAACCCTGCAGCAACTGACCGTAGCGTTTGATGGACGCGCCATTGTCGATCGCGTTGACCTGGCCATTTACCGGGGCGACATTATTACCGTAATCGGCCCCAATGGCGCCGGTAAAACCACCCTGATCAAGGCGATTCTCGGTATCCAGAAACACCAGCAGGGTTCCCTGATATTGCAAACCGGACTGACCATTGGTTACGTGCCGCAGCATCTGACGCTTGAGCCAACCCTGCCACTGAGTGTCCGTCGGTTCATGCTACTCAGCGGGCAACCACTCGCTGGCTGTATTGATTCCCTGGGCAAAACCGGCGTGGAGCATCTGATAGACGCCTCCGTGCATCATCTTTCCGGCGGTGAAAAGCAGAGGCTGCTGCTGGCCCGGGCATTGGCGAGAAAACCCGACCTCCTGGTTCTGGATGAACCGGCCCAGGGCGTCGATATCAATGGTCAGGCGGCGCTTTATGACCTGATCCGCGACCTCCGGGACCAACTCAACTGCGGGGTGCTGATGGTTTCCCACGACCTGCACCTGGTGATGGCCGCCACGGACAAGGTGATCTGCCTGAACCAGCATATTTGTTGCAGCGGGTATCCGGCAGACATTTCCCATGATCCGGCGTTTATCGAAACCTTCGGTCGACCCGTTGCCGAGAGCCTGGCGGTCTACCACCATAACCATAACCACAGCCACGATCTCCACGGTGATGTGATCAACAAAAGCCAGGGCCACTCTGACCAAGGAAGCTGCGGCCATGCCCATCATTGATGCGCTGTTGAATGATTTCTTCTGGCGGGCGTTGCTTGGCGGCCTTGGCGTTGCCCTGGTGGCAGGCCCGCTGGGCTGCTTTGTGGTCTGGCGCCGCATGGCCTATTTCGGGGATACCCTCGCTCACTCTGCCCTGCTGGGTATTGCCCTGAGTTTTCTGATCAGTGTTCCGATGAACCTTGGCGTGATTGTCACCTGCGTGCTGCTGTCCATTGTGCTGGTATTGTTTCAGCGCAGCCGTGTGCTGGCGACCGATACCCTGTTGGGCATTCTCGCCCACAGTGCGCTGGCGATTGGCCTGGTCGCCCTGAGCTTCATGCCTGACATCCGCTTCGATCTGACCGGCCTGTTATTCGGCGATCTGCTGGCCATGAGCCGCACCGATCTGCTATGGATCTATGGTGGTGCCGGCGTAATCCTGACCCTGCTGGCACTGTTCTGGCGGGGTCTGCTGATGAGCACCATCCACGCAGAGCTGGCGAAGGTGGAGGGAGTGCAGGTCGAAAGACTAAGGCTGATACTGATGCTGATGTTTTCCATTGTGATTGCCGTGGCCATGAAAATTGTCGGCGTCCTGCTGATTACCGCGCTGCTGATTATCCCTGCGGCTACCGCCCGCAGACTGGCGGGCAATCCTGAACATATGGTCGGTATGGCTGTCGGTTTCGGATGCCTGGCCATCACCGGCGGTCTGTCCATGTCCTGGTTTCTGGACACGCCCGCCGGCCCGTCCGTGGTGGTAACCGCCTTCTGTGTATTTGTTCTGGTTTATGGCAGCGCCAGACGCGCCCCGGCCTGAAACCGGCCATCCCGGAGCAGGGAGACCGGGCACTCGAACTCACTCTATCATCTGCCGGCGACCATGCTAGACTCGAAGAAAGTCCCGTCAGGTAAGCGGGCAACTACTGAAAAGCGGGACTAAGTTGTGAATTCTCCTGGCGCTGCTGGAAAACCCGATACAAACCCGACGCTGACAGTGCTGGGGTTCAAGCATCAGCTCGTTTACCACCTCCATTTCTGGTCGTTTCTGGCCGTTGCCCCTCTGGTCTTGTTGCAGTGGCGCCAGGGTCATCTGTTACTGGCGTCTCTGCTGATCCTGTTCTGCCTCAATGCGGTTGTGGTGATTGTTTTTCTCAGATTCCGCGGCCATTACTTTCTGAAAGGCCGGCTGTTTCCCATTCTTGCGCTTATATGCGCCATCTATTCAACTGCTATTAACGGGCATACCGGTCTTTACTGGGCCTATCCTGCAGCAGCTGCACTGTTTTTCCTGCTTCCCCTGCGGGAGGCCACCGCGTTCAATGTCATATTTCTGGTTGGCATGTCGGTGGTGTCATTCCTCAAGTTTCCGGAAACCGAGTTCTGGCGAATCACCTTCTCACTGGGTCTGACCTGCCTCTTTGTCATGCTATTTGCCTGGCTTGTTGGTCGCCTGCAGATGGAGTTGATGCGCCTCGCCACCAAGGATCCGCTTACCGGGTGCCAGAACAGGTCGCAACTGGCAGATGAACTGAACTCCCAGATCCAGATGCGTGAGCGTTATGAAAGGGTATGCAGCATCATCCTGATCGATCTGGACTATTTCAGGCTGGTTAATGATCGTTGGGGTCATCTGGCAGGCGACCGCGTGTTACAGGAAGTGCCGAGACGGATTCTCAGGCGGCTGAGAGAAAGCGACAAAATATTTCGCTCCGGTGGCGAGGAGTTTGTACTGGTCCTGCCCGGGACCCGACAGAAAGATGCCTATCAGTTAGCCCGGGAATTGCTCACAAGTATAAGCGCAACGCCGTTCGGTGAAGGCATCAAGGCAACCGCAAGCGCCAGCGTGGCAGAGCTCGGCAAAGGCGAAACCTGGTCAGTCTGGCTGAACCGGGCCGACATTGCGCTTTACCAGTGCAAGGAGCGTGGCCGCAATCAGGTGGTCAGTGCGCAAATATTGGAAGATGCGCAGGAGCCGGCACCGGAAATCACGGATGAATCACTCAGGACTCAGTAATGCTCCTTCCAGAAATCACGCCAGACCAGATAAACGATGTTGGAACTCTCGAAGTGCGGATAGTGCCCGACGCCTCTGAGGGTTACCACGTCAGGATCCGGAACAAGCTCCTGAAAACGACGCGCCATGGCAGCACCGGATACAGGATCCGCGACGCCGGAAATCAGCCGTAAAGGCTGCGTCGCATTCTGCAGGGCGCCCACCCAGCGATCACGATGACAACGACGCTCCTCCATAAAACGTATCAGCCGATGGACAACGCCACGGCCGTTGTTGTAGTTCAGCAGGTGCCAGAAGTCTTCCAGGTCTTGAGCCGAGGGCGGGTTGCCCGGTGCGAACAGACGAGTGAGATTGCGCTCGAACGTGCGCCGACCCAACCCCAGGCTGAGCAACCCTCCGACAGGGCTGCTCAGCAATTTCTGAATCAGCAGCGGGCTGTGAACTTCCGGAAACAGGGCGCCATTAAGGAAGCCAACCTGCCGGATGTGAAAGGACAGAACGCCTTCCTGCTCCCGAGCCAGCAATTCCTGGGCCACGCTACAACCATAGTCGTGGGCAAAAAGACTTACAGACTTAAGTCCCAGGCCGGTAATCCAACCCTCAAAAAGGTCAGCCTGATCCTCGATGCTGTAATCGTAAAGCGGGGGCTTGTCAGAAAAACCAAACCCCAGCATGTCCAGAGTCAGAACCTGATGGTGCTGCGCCAGCAAGGGCCAGAGCCGATTCCAGTCCCAGCTGGCGGTGGGAAAACCATGTAGAAATACCACGGGCTCACCCTCTCCTGCCATCCGGCTGAAAATGGCATGGCCACCGTAGGAAAACCATTTGCCGGCCCGCTGCCACTGTTCCAGACTGCCCAAGCCCTGCACAGTGTCCCCTGATGCCCCCGACATTACCTGTTCCATGTGTCAGTCCCGAAATCAGTCTTGACCACAAACTCTAAAGGAAAGCGGCCGCGGCTGCCAGAATGAGCGGGTTAAATTGCAGCTCCGGTCGCCACGAAATGACCGGCTGGTGGTCTTATCCCCTTGAGGTTACGTAAAGATTTCCAACGACAGGGCTGTCATAATCAACCCGAGTTCTCATGAAAGAGAAAATGATGTCACAACACCGGACACCAATATGACCAACAAGCTTGCCGACCTTGCCAATAACTACCAGCAGATCATTGCCGGCGTTGGCGAAGATCCCGAAAGAGAGGGACTGCAGCAAACCCCCATGAGGGCAGCCAAGGCCATGCAGTTTCTGACCCATGGCTACCAACAGACCCTTGAAACCCTGGTGAACAATGCGGTTTTCGAATCCGCGATGGATGAAATGGTGGTGGTGAAAGACATTGAGCTCTACAGCATGTGTGAACACCACCTGTTGCCTTTCATTGGTAAATGCCACATCGCTTATCTGCCCCAGGGCAAGGTGCTGGGTCTGTCGAAATTTGCGCGGATTGTCGATATGTATGCCCGACGCTTCCAGATTCAGGAGAATCTGACCCGCCAGATTGCCGAGGCCATCGAGTCGGTTACCGGGGCCAAAGGCGTCGCGGTCGTCATCGAGGCCAAACATATGTGCATGATGATGCGCGGCGTCGAGAAGCAGAATTCCAGCATGAAGACGTCGGTGATGCTGGGACAGTTCCGTAAATCCCAGGCCACCCGTTCGGAATTCCTGACCCTCATCCGTGACCGCTGAAATTCAGGAGCCTGAACAATGACCAATGCCCGTGCAACTCATGAAGCTACCGTTCGCATCAAGGATCTGTTGCTTCGTCCCTACATTGGGATAAAAGACGACGAAATCAGCAACCAGCAGGATGTACTGATCAATGTGCGCCTGACCTATGACGCCACCGCAGCCATTAACCGTAACGAAATCGGCGCGGCCCTGAACTACCGCACTATCACCAAACAGATCATTGCCCATGTGGATGGCAACCGCTTCGCCCTCCTTGAACGGCTGACCCATGAAGTTCTCACTATTATCATGGAACATCAGGCAGTTACCTGGGCAAGGGTTGAAATCGACAAGCCCCATGCGCTGAGATATTCGGATTCTGTATCTGTAAGCCTTGAGGCGAGCCGACCAGCGGACAGGATTGCCTGAGCCTTCCGGGGGGCAGTTGATTGAAACTGCGCTCTTTAATCACCACGATTACCGTATCAGTTTTCGAGGTACCGATTTATGAGTTCAAATTATCTGACTCAAGAACAGAATGAGCGGTTAAGGCGCTGGGAATTCTGGAATAAGCGTTATTTCATTTTTGCATTTTTCGCACTGACCATCATTCTGGTTTTCAGTAGCCAGCTCGGGCTTTCCAGTGACGATAGCTGGGGTCCTCTCGGCCTGCTGATTGCGGCCCTGGTTACCCCCATTATCATTCTGCAGATGCAGCTGGCCTGCCCCGCCTGTGGGCAGAAAATCGGCTGGCAGGCCAAGTTGATGGCCCCGGACCAGTGCAAGGCCTGTGGCACCTTCCTGCGCTCCAAAAGCTCCTCTTCCTGAAAAAACCTTTGACCTGTGAGTTGCTCACAGGTTTTAACCTATTCTTAATTTGATACCACGTGGCATTCATTTTGGGTGTCGTTCGTGGTTGGGCTGGGCCTTCTTCCAAAACACGCTCCTTCGGCACATCCATGTGACGCTTGGACTCCGCCCCTCAACGCTTATCGCTCCTGCGTCGCGCTGAGGGTCCAGGGCAGGCCATCCTTGGCCAGCCCGTGAAGAGCTGACCCTCTCCACCCATGGCTCCGTACAGTTTTGGAAGAAGGCCCAGCCCAACCACTTGATCAACATTGGGGTGGCTGCCTGGATAATGAAAGTCAAAGAACTAGCTGTTGAAGCCGGGGTTAATCCC
>Ga0102928_1000020_pt1 | contig 78676 bp, 70 predicted proteins | sample SalPonR1_B_D1_MG_FD_78504 | JGI IMG/M metagenome (GOLD analysis project Ga0102928, IMG submission 78504) | Salt pond soil microbial communities from South San Francisco under conditions of wetland restoration - Salt Pond MetaG R1_B_D1_MG | ecosystem: Environmental > Aquatic > Marine > Intertidal...
CTGGGGGACGTCACTCTCGGTGACGATGTGTCCGTGTGGCCCACCGCTGTTGTCCGCGGTGACATGCACTGGATCCGCGTCGGCGACCGAACCAGCATACAGGATGGCAGCGTGCTGCACATTACCCACGCAGGGCCCTTCAACGCCGATGGCTGGCCCCTTGATATCGGTGCCGAGGTCACCATTGGCCACAACGCCACCCTGCATGGCTGCCGCATCGGCAATCGTGTTCTTGTCGGCATGGGGGCAACTGTCATGGATGGCGCTGTCGTGGAGGACAACGTGGTCATTGCCGCAGGGGCACTGGTCACCCCGGGCAAGCGCCTCGCCGCGGGTTATCTGTACGCCGGCTCACCCGCGCGCCAGATGCGGGCACTGTCTGAACGGGAAATGGACTTCTTCAGCTACAGCGCCGACAACTATGTGCGCCTGAAGGATCAACATATCCACGAGCTGGAACCGGTCGGTGATGCGCCGGAGGGGCCGCTGACAACCTGAACATTGCTACTCCCGCCACGGCGTGGCGGCTCAGGCCGCAACGCTTATGGCGTCTCGTACACGGCGTATCACCGGGGCCGTCTCGGGTCTGGCACCGTACCAGCGAAAATAGGACTCGGCGGCCTGCTCAACCAGCATACCGGCACCGTCTGCCACTGCCCACGCCGCATGCTGCGCTGCCCAGCGCATGAATGGCGTGGGTTCGGCACCGTAAACCATGTCGTAGCAGCAGCTGCGCTCATTGAGCAATGCTGGCGGCAGAGAGAGTGCCTCACCGCTCAGCCCGGTACTGGTGGCGTTGATGACCACGTCAAAGGTGCGCCCATCAATCCCGTTGATACCGCCACCGCAGACATTACCGGCACCGTCAAAGACCTGCGCGAGTTGCGCTGCCTTGTGCGCAGTGCGATTGGCAATGAACAGGCTGTGGGGCGTTTCCTGCAGCAGAGGACCAACCACGCCGCGCGCTGCGCCGCCAGCGCCAAGCAGCAGAATTCGCGCGCCCTGCAGCAACCAGCCCTGGTTGGCCACCATATCGCGCACCAGGCCAAGGCCATCCGTGTTGTCCGCGAAGATCCGTCCCTGATCGTCCAGGACAAGGAAGTTCGCCGCGCCCGCCAGACGTGAGTGCTCACTCTGCACGTCCGCCAGCGCACTGGCCTGGGTCTTGAAGGGAACTGTTACGTTTAGGCCGCTTCCCCCCGAGGCAAAGAAACCGCGCACCGCTCGTTCAAAGCCGTCGATCTCGACGCGTACGGCGCGATACTCCAGACTGTGGCCGAACTGCGCGGCGAACGCCGCGTGAATCAAGGGCGATTTGCTGTGCTTTATCGGATTGCCGAATACCGCGAATTTCCGGGTTTGCGCCATCTTCAGACCTCCGTGACTCGGGGCGCCCTTGCTGCGCGCCCGCAGGCGTAACGTCCCGCCATCGTGTTGATCGCTACGGCGTCAGCCAATCGCGGTCAACAAGGTAATTTTTCATCAACGCCTCTTCGGGCGTTCCCGGCTCCGGATGGTAATCGTACTCCCAGCGCACCAGTGGTGGCAGGGACATGAGGATGGCCTCCGTGCGGCCTTCCGACTGAAGGCCGAACAGTGTTCCACGGTCGAACACCAGATTGAACTCGACATAGCGTCCGCGTCGGTACAGCTGCCACTGCTTTTCCCGCTCGCCCCACGGTATGTCCTTGCGCCGTGCGAGAATTGGCCGGTAGGCGGCAAGATAGGAATCGCCCACCGCCCGCATGAAGGCAAAGCAGGTATCGAAGTCCCAGGCATTCAGGTCATCGTAGAAAAGGCCGCCCACACCGCGTGGCTCCGCGCGATGTCGCAGGTAGAAGTAGTCGTCGCACCAGCGCTTGTAGCGCGGATAGACATCTGCCCCGAAGGGCGCACAGGCATCAGCCGCGGTCTGGTGCCAATGACGGCAGTCTTCCTCGAAACCGTAATAAGGCGTCAGGTCGTAGCCGCCACCGAACCACCAGACGGGTTCCTCTCCGGGCTTCTCCGCGATAAACAGCCGGACATTTGCGTGCGACGTCGGCGCGTAGGGATTCTCCGGATGGATGACCAGAGAAACACCCATGGCCTGGAAACTGCGGCCAGCCAGCTCCGGTCGCGCTGCAGTCGCCGAGGGCGGAAGTGCCGTCCCCATCACATGCGAAAAATTCACCCCGGCCTTCTCGAGCACGGCGCCCCCGGCCAGCACGCGACTGCGTCCGCCGCCACCCTGGGGTCGATCCCACTCATCCACGATGAAATCGGCGCTGCCGTCTTCAGCCGCGAGTTCTTGGCAGATACGGTCCTGCAGATCGAGCAGGTAGGCTTTAACGGCGTCTATGGAAACTGTCACGGGTAATGGCATCCTCGTTTGGGGTCATGAGCGTAACACGCGATCACTGTGCACATCCCGGATTACCGAGGGTCGAGCGGCGCGGTTCACTGTGCCCGGTACGACCGCATCCAGGCCTGTGGGAAAATAACGTCTCACCTGGAACAGATCACGCGGCGCCTGCCGACCCGCCCTGTTCGCGGACGTGGAGACCAGCGGCCCGCCCCAGGCGCGGCACAGGGCCGCAAGCACCGGGTGTGCGGTCACGCGTATCGCCACCGTGGCATGCTCCCCCGTTACCCGCGTCGGCAGAAGGTCGCGGTGGGGCAGCAGCCAGGTATTGGGGCCCGGCCAGGAGAGCATGACCTTGCGCTGCAGCGCGGGCGCCAGGGGCTGCAGGAACGGCGCTATCTGCGCCACAGTGCCCGCCACCAGAATCAGTCCCTTGTGTGCCGGTCGCTGCTTCAGCGCCAGCACTCGCTCGACAGCATCCACATCCCAGGGATTGCAGCTGAGACCCCAGACCGCCTCTGCAGGACAGGCAATGACACCCCCGTCTGTCAGCGCTTCGATAGCGAGGCGCAGGCGGAATGCAGTCACGGCCCTGCGCTCCGGGCGGACGTACCTGTTACTGACTGTGTGCCTGGCATTAGCATTGGGAAATGTCGGGGACGGCATTGATCGAGGTGGTGCGATTCTAGCAACTGCGCCGGTGGTGGCAAGTGGCATCTGCAGGGCGCGTCGTTGCCGGGTACTCGAATACGCTCAGCGCTTGCGAACATAGCCGCCGGCACAGCGCTCCACGCCACCCGCCATTTCCAGTTCGGTTAACGATGCGATCACTGACTGCAGCGGCAGGTCGACAAGGGCTGCGAGAGTATCGGCGTCAACCGCGACCTCATCCAGCCGGGCAAAAAGCTGGCGGGCGCAGGCGGACAGTCCCGTCTTCTCCGTCCAGGCTGAGACAGGCTGAACCTGCGGCGGCGGCAGCTCGCCCAGGGCGTCCGTGATATCCCGGGCGGTCTGCACCAGAACGGCACCATCATGCAGCAACTGCAGACAGCCACGACCATTGCCGTGATAGATGGACCAGGGCAGCGTGAACACCTCCCGACCCTGGTTGAGCGCAGTATTGGCGGTGATCAGTGACCCCGACGGCAGGCCGGCTTCGACGACAAGGGTGCCGAGCGCGAGGCCGCTGATGAGCCGGTTACGGCGTGGAAAATGATCGCGCCGGGGCGGGGTACCCGGTGCGAATTCGGACACCAGGCAACCGGATTCACAGATGGCGTTGGCGAGATCCCGATGCTGTGACGGATAGAGACGGTCTATGCCGGTGGCCATCACCGCCACCGTCAGGCCCCCCGCATTGATCGCACCGCGATGCGCTGCGCCGTCAATACCGCGGGCGAGGCCGCTGGTGACACTCAGGCCTGATGCGGCCACCTCGCCAGCTAGGTCACGAGCAGCCCGCACGCCCAGCGCACTCGCCCGACGGCTCCCGACAACGGCAAGCTGTGGGCGCTGCAGGGTATCGAGCGCGCCGCGCATGTAGAGAAACGCGGGAGGGCTGTCGATGCTGCGCAGCAAAGCGGGATAACCAGGATCACACAATGCAACCGCAGAAACGTGCAGCGACGCGAGACGCTGCCTTAGGATGCGCAGTGGCGCGCCGGCGTCAGTCTGCAGATCGTCCCGTGCCCGCTGCAGCGCATCCACGGCGACTGAGTCGAGACCTGCACGGCACCAGGCCCGGGTATCCGCTGCGAGACAGGCGTGTGTCGAGGGAAAAGCCGACAGCAGGCTACAGCTTTGCGCGCGCGACAGGCCCGCGGCAACCTGCAGCAGCAGGCAGTGGGTAACAACGTCCGCATCCATGCGTTCATCCTGCAAGCCCTATCAGTATCCCGCAGGGCATCGGCGCCACGTTTGTGTGGCACTGGCAAGTGTAGCTCAGGGATTCTTGACTTTGTCCATCACTTTCAGCGCCCGATCAGCCTTGAGTACCACGGCATAGCTGGCCTTCTCGGCAACCTCGAATACCATGCACAACCCGGCGCGACTGTCGGGCAGACGCACGGTGTCACCGGCGACCTCATCGAAGACCATCTCGCCCGCCTGATAGATCGCCAGCACATGCCCGATTTCAAGCCCGTCACCGGCACCGCGATTGAGAACCACAATATCCATTGTTCCGATCTGGCTGACGCCGCCGTCAACCGCGATCATGTAGCCGTTTTGAATTTCCCGGTCAGGCGCCCTGGGCTGGAACGTGGCGTCAAGGATGCGCTCAACTGGCGGCAGCAGGCGATCAGAAACACGCACCTCTTCCGTGACCCGCGTGACCTCAAGCTCCACCACCTCGTCGCGATTGCTCCCGAGCAACTGAGCGCTACCGATATCCTGCGCCTGATACCCCAGGACTTCCTGCGTCAATGGATCCCGGTAGACCTCACCTGCGCGAAATATGCCGTAGCTGGGCTCGTTGTCGGGAAAACGTCCCCGGCCGTACACGGTGTCTCCGGCGCCGACGATAAGGTGACTCTGGGCAGCCGCAACAACATAAGCGGATTGGTTGATATCTTCAGCGGAGACAATGCGGTGGCGGCGCAGGAAAGCGCCAATTTCATCCAGCGGAATCATGGGAATGGCGAGGTCCAGGGGCGAAACGCGCATCGACGGCGTCAATTTGACGTCGCGACTGCGCTGCACACCAAGACGCGGCTCACCGTTGACCCAGGTCAGGGTCAGGCGATCACCCGGAAAGATCAGATGTGGATTATCGATCTGTGGGTTGACCTCCCAGAGTTCCGGCCAGCGCCAGGGCTGCTCGAGAAACATCCCTGCAATGCCCCAGAGCGTGTCGCCTTTCTTCACCAGATAGCTTTCGGGCGCGCCGTCCCGGACATCCAGCGAAAGCGCCGGCAGTGCCAGCAGCATGGAAAGTCCGATTACGGCGACCGCGCGACACAGAGCGCGGCTGTCAATACTGGTTAAACCCTGCTGCTGCATGCCCATCGTCTGCTCCGCCCGCCTCCGGATTGCTGGTGCTGTTATTTTCAGCGCCTGAAAGCTTACCACCATTCACCGGCGACAGCGCAGCGTGAAAACATCCACCGACCTGCAAACATCGCTGCAGACGCGCCGGACTTGTATAATGTAGCCTGTAGCGTGTTCGCGGCGCAGGCAATAGCCTGCTGTCGCAACGGCACCACAGCTGTTTATTACCGTAGTTCATTTTTCAAGGCAGGGAATACACGACAGTCATGGCTATTCTGGAAATACTCGAATTCCCGGATCCCCGCCTGCGCAAGCAGGCGCAGGACGTAACGCAGGTGGATGACACGCTGCGAAGGCTGATCGACGATATGCTTGAAACCATGTACGACGCGTCAGGTATTGGCCTCGCGGCAATACAGGTCAACGACCATCGCCGACTGCTGGTGATGGACACCTCGCCGGAGAGAAATCAGCCGCGCGTCTACATCAATCCCAAGGTCGACGTGCTGGACCCGGAACTCGGTGAATACGACGAGGGCTGCCTGTCCGTACCAGGGTTCTACGAAACCGTGCATCGTCCGCGCCGGGTTCGCGTGAGCGCCCTGGACCGCAACGGCGAGACCTTCAGTGAAGAGCTCGACGAGCTGGCGGCAATCTGTCTGCAGCACGAGATCGATCATCTCGACGGCAAGCTGTTTGTCGACTACCTGTCGCCATTGAAGCGCCAGCGCATCCGCAAAAAGCTCGAAAAGTCGCAGCGCCAGCACGCATGATGATATCGGGAACGGCGACATGAAGGTCGTTTTCGCCGGCACGCCGGCGTTTGCAGCGGTACATCTTTCAGCCCTCCTTGAGGCCGGTATTCAGGTGGTGGGTGTGTTTACCCAGCCCGACCGTCCGGCAGGCCGCGGCAAACGCCTGCAGGCAAGCCCGGTCAAGCAGCGCGCACTTGCGGCAGGTCTCCCGGTCTTCCAGCCCACATCGCTGCGCAACAGGGCCGCCCGGGAGTCGCTGGCGGCCCTGCAGCCAGACGTCATGGTCGTCGTCGCCTACGGACTGATATTGCCGGCGGCGGTGCTGGCCATCCCGGCACAGGGCTGTCTCAACGTGCACGCCTCACTGTTGCCGCGCTGGCGCGGCGCAGCCCCGATACAGAGGGCGATCGAGGCGGGAGACACGCGCACTGGTATCACCATCATGCAGATGGACGCCGGCCTCGACACCGGCGATATGTTGGCAACAGCCACCTGTGCTATCGACAGCGACACCACCGCAGCGTCCCTGCACGATCAGCTCGCCGCGCTCGGCGCGCCGCTGCTGCTGTCCGTCCTGAACGATCTCCCGGCGACACGGCAGCGGGCCGAGCGGCAGGACGATGCCGAGGCGACCTACGCCACAAAGATCGACAAGGACGAGGCGCGCGTGGACTGGTCTCTCCCAGCCACCGTTGTGGCGCGGCGTGTTCGTGCCTTCAACCCCTTCCCCGTCGCCTACACTTTCATCAACGGGGAGCGGATCAAGCTATGGCGTGCTCACCCCCTCGATATTAGCCACGACGCCGCGCCCGGCACGCTGCTTGAAAGCCGCGAAAGCGGTCTGCAGGTGGCCTGCGGCAGCGGCGCACTGGCCGTGGATGAACTGCAGTTTCCCGGCGGCCGCCCCCTGCCGGCCGCCGAGATCATGAAGTCCCGCAGCAGCCTCTTGGCGCCAGGGCAGTGCTTTGCGAACACTGCCGCGTGACCGCACCTTCGGTTCGCGGCGTCCGCGCCACCGCCGCCAGCGTCCTCGCCCAGGTCCTTGCAGGCAGCACCCTGGACGGACCACTGGCTCAGGCCATGCCGGGGCTTGGAGAGCGCGACCGGCCGCTGCTGGCACAGCTCTGTTATGGCAGCCTGCGTCTGGCTCCGCGCCTGCAGGCATTTTTGACGCAGCTTGTCGACAAACCCCTCCGCGAACGCGATAGCGATATACAGGCGCTGCTCCTGCTCGGCCTTTACCAGTTGAGCGACAGCCGCATCCCGGACCACGCGGCGGTGGCGGCCACTGTCGAGGCAACCCGCGAACTGGGCAAGCCCTGGGCAAAAGGCCTGGTGAACGCCGTACTGCGGCGCTACGGTCGAGAGGCCGAGACGCTTGCCGGCAGCCTGTCCCCGGCAGCGGCGGCCGCTCATCCCCAGTGGCTTTATCGGGCGCTCCACGCCGCCTGGCCGGATCACGTCACGGCGCTGCTGGCAACAAACAATCAGCAGCCGCCCATGACACTGCGGGTCAACCTGCTGAAGGCGAGCCGCGACGACTGGATCGTACAGCTCGCCGCGCACGGCATCCCTTCACGGGCCGGGACGCTCACCCGCGAAGCGGTTTATCTCACGCAGCCGGTGGCTGTGGATCAGCTGCCGGACTTTACCGCGGGCGCCGCCAGTGTTCAGGACGAGGCCGCCCAGCTCGCTGCACACCTGCTGGGCGCTGAGCCCGGGGATCACGTGCTCGACGCCTGCGCGGCGCCCGGCGGCAAAACCTGTCACCTGCTGGAAGCCGTGCCCGGCCTGGGCAGTATGACCGCGATGGATATTGATGCCGGTCGACTGCAACGGGTCCGCGAGAACCTGGACAGATTGCAGCTGGATGCGGAACTGGTGACGGCGAACGCCGCCGACCCGGCCGGCGCCCTGGCAGACAGGCAGTTTGACCGCATTTTGGTGGATGCGCCCTGTTCGGCAACGGGCGTTATACGGCGCCACCCAGACATCAAGCATTTGCGCCGGGCGCAGGATATTGCGGGGTACGCCGCGCAGCAGCTGCAGATCCTGAGCGGCGTCTGGACGCACCTTCGCCCCGGGGGCAGGCTGCTCTACGTTACCTGTTCAGTGCTGCCGAAAGAGAATCAGGCCGTCATCGCAGACTTTCTCGCGCTGCAGGACAACGCCGATGACGTGCCCCTGCCCGATATAGGTCTTCCCTGCACACACGGCCGACAGATCATGCCCTGTCAGGATGGGCCCGACGGCCTCTATTTTGCGCTGCTGGAAAAACGCCGCTGAGTCAGCGCGCAATAGCGACGAACAGGCTTACAATCGCGTCGCGAATTCTTTACTGTGCGCACTCGCAGGACTGACGGGCGTGCGAACATGAAAATCATCATTCTCGGGGCGGGCCAGGTCGGCGGCACGCTAGCCGAGCACCTGGCAAATGAGAAGAACGACATCGTCGTTGTCGACACCGACAGCGAACGTCTGCGCAATCTCAAGGACAGGCTGGATATCGCGGTGATTAGCGGTCAGGCATCCCACCCGGATGTGCTTGCCCGCGCCGGCGCCAATGACGCGGAAATGATTGTCGCCGTCACCAACAGTGACGAAATCAACATGATGGCCTGCCAGATTGCGCACACGCTGTTCAACACACCGCGCAAGATCTCGAGGGTGAGATCACCCTCCTACCTGCTGCACCAGGAGCGCCTGTTCAAGCGGGAAAGTATCCCGGTGGACGTGATCATCGGCCCAGAGCAGCTGATTACCGACAGCATTCGCCAGCTGATTATCAACCCCGGGGCGCTGCAGGTCATGGACTTTGCCGACGGCCGCGTGCAGCTCGTCGCCGTGCGCGCCATCCACGGCGGCCCGATGCTCGGACAGGCGCTGAGCGAGATACGCAAGCACATGCCGCGGGTAGACACTCGCGTAGCGGCGATTTTTCGCCGCAACCGACCGATCATTCCGGAAGGCGACACCGTGGTGGAAGCCGACGACGAGGTTTTCTTTATTGCGGCGCGGGGCAATATCCGCAAGGTCATGTCAGAGCTGCGGCGCATCGACAAACCCTACCGCAACGTCATGATCGCGGGCGGCGGCAATATCGGTGCCCGACTTGCCCAGACCATCGAAGGTGACTACGCGGTCAAGCTGATCGAAAACAGTTATCTGCGCTGTCGGGATCTCGCCGAGCAGCTTCGTCATACGCTGGTTATCGATGGCAGCGCTGCGGAGCCGCAGCTGCTACACGAGGAAAACATCGAGACAATGGACGTGTTCTGCGCGCTCACCGCGAATGACGAATCCAACATCATGATGTCCATGCTGGCAAAGCGACTGGGCGCCAAAAAAGTCATCACGCTGATCACCAACCCGGCCTATGCGGAACTGGTAGGCGATGAGATTGATATCGCCATTTCACCGCAGCAGATCACAATCAGCAGCCTGCTGGCACACGTCCGCAAGGGCGACATCAGCAGCGTTCACTCCCTCCGCCGGGGGGCGGCGGAGGCCATCGAGGTTATCGCGCGTGGCGATGCCTACTCATCTCGCGTCATTGGCAGAGAGCTGGACCAGATCAGCCTGCCGCCCGGCGTAACCATCGGCGCTATCGTTCGCGGCGACAAGGTTCTCATCGCTCACGGCAATGTCGTGGTGGAGCCCTACGACCATATTATCCTGTTCCTCGTTGACAAGACGAAGCTCGCGGCGGTGGAGAAACTGTTTGCCGTCGGCTTTGGATTTTTCTCCTAGGCCTTACCCGTGCACTTTTCGATCATCGCCAAGATACTCGGCGTGCTGCTAACCCTGTTCAGCAGCACGCTGCTGATTCCGCTCACCGTGGCAGTCATTGCCGACGACGCCACAGTCACCGGGTTCTCCTATGCGTTCATGCTCACCCTCACCAGCGGTCTGACGCTCTGGCTTCCTTTCCGTACGCGTCAGCGGGAACTGCGCATACGCGACGGGTTCCTTGTGACATCCCTGTTCTGGACCATACTGGGTCTGTACGGCTCGCTGCCCTTCACGCTGACAGAGTCCCTCGGAATTGATCCCATGGATGCCGTGTTCGAGTCCATTTCCGGACTGACCACGACCGGCGCCACGGTGCTCACCGGCCTGGACGCTATGCCCCCCTCCATTCTGCTATACCGGCAATTGCTGCAGTGGCTGGGCGGCATCGGTATTATCGTGATCGCGGTCGCCGTTCTGCCGATGCTCGGCATCGGGGGCATGCAGCTTTACCGGACAGAGATACCGGGGCCTTCCAAGGACACCAAACTGACGCCGCGCATCGCGGGCACGGCAAAAGCGCTGTCGGCGGTCTACCTCTCGCTGACGGTGCTGTGCGGCGCGGCCTACTACGCCGCCGGAATGAGCGCCTTCGACGCAATCTGCCATGCTCTGTCGACGGTTGCCATCGGCGGCTTCAGCACGCATGACGCCAGCATGGGTTTCTTTGACAGCAACGTTATTCTCCTGATCTGCAGCCTGTTCATGCTGATCTCGGGTATCAGCTTCGGCATGCACTACATTGCCTGGAGCCGGCGCAACTTCAGCGGCTACTTCAGCGATTCGGAGACACGCTTTTATCTGAACGCCATCGCCATCTGCACGATCATCACCTGCTGCTTTTTGCTCGCGACTGCCACGCTGGATCTCGAGGACAGCCTGGTACACGGTCTCTTCCAGACCATTTCCATTGTCACGACCACCGGGTTTGCAACACAGGACTTCAGTATCTGGCCGCTGTTTTTGCCCATCATGCTGATCATGTTTTCCTTCATGGGCGGTTGTGTGGGTTCCACCGCCGGGGGCATCAAGGCCATGCGGCTGATGCTGATCTACAAACAGGGGATACGCGAGATGAAGCAGCTGGTCCATCCGCACGCGGTGATTCCGCTAAAGGTCGGCAACCGGCGGGTCGAGGCAAGCGTGATCAGTGCCGTGTGGAGTTTTTTCGCGGTGTATACCTTTGTGTTTATTGTGCTGATGCTTGCGATCATGGCCAGCGGACTGGATTTCCTGACCGCGTTCTCCGCCATGGCCGCGTCGCTGAATAATCTCGGCCCCGGTCTCGGCGAGGTTGCCGCCAACTATTCGGGAATCACGGGCTTCAGCAAGGGCGTCCTGTGTCTCGCCATGCTGCTGGGGCGACTCGAAATCTTTACACTGCTGGTTCTGTTTACGCCGGCATTCTGGCGACGCTGATTGCCAGAGCCTATTTCAGGCCACGCGACTTGCGGATCATGTCGTAGGCGACCTGTATTTCCTGGGCCCGCTCCGTCGCGACCTTGAGCATGTCCTCGGGCACACCGCGTGCGATCAGCTTGTCGGGGTGGTGCTCACTCATCAGCTTGCGATAAGCGCGCTTGAGCCCACGGTCATCTATATCCTCGCTGATGCCCAGTGCCGCATAGGCATCCCTGAGGCTGGTGCCCGGCTGCACACCCCCCGGGGCGCCGCGTTCGCCGTGGAAGTGCTCCTGCGCCCGGGTCATGTTAAGCAGCTGTTCAAGCTGGCCATCGCTATAACCCAGCAGACCGGCCAGGCGACCGAGCACGCTCCGCTCCGCGAGCTCCAGCGTATGATCCGCCAGCGCCAGCGAAATCAGGAAGAGCAGCAGCGTCTGCCGGAGGCGGCGCTGACCGTGACAGACCCTGAGGAAGTCGACAACCACCGGCTCCGGGTCGAAGTCCGCCGCCGCGCCCCGCTTGAACAGGCCGATGGCCTCCTGGCGCTGCCGCATATCGAGCCCCATTTGTCGGAACAGAGCCTCGGTGTGCGCAACCTCTGTCTCTGTCACCCGGCCATCGGCTTTGGCAACATGCCCTAGCAACAGAAAACAGGTGTCGAAAAAGGATTTTTGCGTTCTGGCTATCTGCTCGGGGGAACCGTAGTGCAGTGTTCGCAGAAGTCCGCGATCGAACGCGTGGCCAAGCAGAAGACCCAGAACGAGTCCCACGAGGCCAGCGGCCAGAAAACCGATAAGGCCGGCAACCAGCTTACCGTAGAACATAAAGGCAGCCTGAATCGGACATGGATGATGGCATTCTAGAGATTCCTGTAGTAATCCGGATACACAGCGGGACGCTGTCGAAAACGTTTGTATTCCCACTGGTATTGCTCGGGACAATAGCGCAGGCAGGCCTCGACACCACGGTTCAGGGCCGCCAGAGAACGCTCAAGGTCGGCAGAGTAGATATCCGCCTCCGCGGGCAGAAAGCGGATGTGGAACCCGCCCTTCACGCGCTGAGCAAAGCCAAAAAAGGCCAGGGCGCCGCTGCGCTGTATGACCTTGCTCGCCAGTGTGCCGGTAAAGCAGGGAATGTTCATGAATGGCACATTGAGCCCCGCCGTTGTCGACCTTGGCACCTGATCAGGAAGAATGCCGGAAATCTGCCCGTCGCGCACGCTGCGCACCAGCGCGGCGAGTCCGCGCCGACTGGTCGGGACCAGCTGCGCCCCGCTGCGCTCTCTGGCGCTGCGCAGCAGTCCGTCCAGTTCCCGCATGTGTGGCGGCTCATAGAGCGACACCAGTCGACCCAGTGACGCAAGGTGCAGGCCGAGCACCTCCCAGTTGCCAAGGTGCGGCCCGAGAACGACGACACCGCGGCCGGACGCCAATGTGGCGCGTACGGCGTCTTCTCCCGACACCTCACGAACCAGTTCCTCCACGTGCCGCATATCCCTGAGCCACACATGACCCATTTCACAGGCCGTCTGCGCAGTAGAGGAAAAACTCTCACGCGCCAGTCGGCGCTGTTGATGCGGGCTCCGTTGCGGGAAGGCCAGGCGGATATTACGATCGGTAATGCGACGACTGGCAGGCGACAGTAGCCATGCGACCCGTGCTGCGACACGTCCGAGCGCGCGGGCGGCAGGCAGTGGCAGCCAGGCACAGATCCAGAGCAGGAAGCGCAGTGCGCTCGCCCTGACAGAGCGGGATAGGGCTGAGGGTATTGACGGGGGAGCGCTACGAGCCATCGCCGCATATTATGCCGTCAAAAGACACTGTATAATAGAGTCCTTTTTGCATCACTGACTCTCGGTGATCGCAACAGGACGGGCAAAGGCACGCGCAATCCTATGCAACAGACCCTCACCTTTCAGGACCTGATCCTGCGCCTGCAGGCCTTCTGGGGCAACCACGGCTGCGTGGTACTGCAGCCTCTGGACATGGAGGTCGGCGCGGGCACTTTCCACCCGGCAACCTTTCTGCGCTCGCTGGGGCCAGAAAACTGGAATGCCGCGTACGTACAGCCCAGCCGTCGACCGACCGACGGGCGCTACGGGGAAAACCCGAACCGCCTGCAGCATTATTACCAGTTTCAGGTGGTCATGAAGCCGTCACCGCCAGATTTCCAGGAACTGTACCTGCAATCCCTCAGCGCCCTTGGAGTGGACATGGAAATCCACGACGTCCGCTTTGTCGAGGACAACTGGGAATCGCCCACCCTGGGTGCTTGGGGTCTTGGCTGGGAAGTGTGGCTCAACGGCATGGAAGTCACCCAGTTCACCTATTTCCAGCAAGCCGGCGGACTGGAGTGCTTTCCAGTCACGGGTGAAATAACCTACGGCCTGGAGCGGATCGCGATGTACCTGCAGGGCGTCGACAGCGTGTATGACCTGATCTGGGCGCACACGCCAGCAGGGCCTGTCACCTACGGAGACGTCTTCCATCAGAATGAAGTAGAGATGTCGCGCTACAATTTTCAGGAGGCGGATGTCGATTTTCTGCTCCAGCAATTCGACCACTGCGAAAAAGAGGCGCAGCGGCTGGTTCAGGCAGCGCTGCCCCTGCCGGCCTATGAGCTGGTCATGAAAGCATCACACACTTTCAACCTGCTCGACGCACGCCACGCGATATCGGTCACCGAGCGACAGCGATTCATCCTGCGGGTGCGCACGCTGGCCAGGGCGGTTGCCGGTGCCTATGTCGACGCCCGCGCCCGCCTGGGCTTTCCCATGGCATCGGACAGCCACCGCGAGCAGGCTCTTTCACAATGGCAGGCAGCGGGGGCGAAATCATGAGTGCCGCGGCTGTACTGGTGGAGCTGGGTACTGAAGAGCTGCCACCGACATCACTGGCAGCACTGGGTCTGGCGTTCCGAGACGGTATCGTCGCAGCGCTGACAGAGCAGGGGCTGATGCTTCACGGCGATGCGCACTGGTACGCCACGCCCCGACGACTCGCCGTGGTGTTGGACGCCGTGGACACACAGGCGGCGGCGACCACCGTCACTCTGCTGGGTCCGCCCGCAGACAGGGCCCTCACAAACAGCGGTGACTGGAGCCCTGCCGCACTCGGGTTTGCGCGCAAACAGGGCATTGAGCCTGCGCAGCTGCAGGAAATCGATACCGGGAAGGGCCCTCGACTGGGCCTGCAGCAGGAGCAGCCCGGCGCCAGTCTTCGCGGCGTGCTGATCGATTCGATCAATGCCAGCATAGCGGCCCTGCCCATCGCGAAACGCATGCGTTGGGGCAGCAGCCGCGTTGAATTTGTCCGTCCCGCACACTGGGTGGTGGCCCTCGTGGATGAAGACGTCGTTCAAGGTGAGGTGCTCGGTATTGCGACGGGGCGGACAACGCGCGGCCATCGCGTGCACAGCAATCACGACATTGAGCTGTCCACCCCCGGCGACTACTTGCCAGCCCTCGAAGCGGCACGCGTGGTACCGGACATTGCCCGTCGCCGCCAGATGATTCTCGATCAGGTGAAGGTGGAGGCCAGCGCACTCGGCGCCCACGCCGTCATCGACGATGACCTGCTGGATGAGGTCACCGGCCTGGTGGAATGGCCGGTCGCGCTCACCGGCGCGTTTGAATCGCGATTTCTCGAGGTGCCTGCAGAAGCCCTGATCTCTTCCATGAAGGAACATCAGAAGTATTTTCACCTCGTGGATGACGGCGGCGGCTTGCTGCCGAATTTCATCACCATCAGCAACATCGAAAGCAAGGATCCGGTGCAGGTGATCGCCGGCAACGAGCGCGTGATCCGACCGCGCCTCAGCGACGCCGCGTTCTTCTATGAGCAGGACCGCCGGAGAACCCTCGACAGTCGCGTGGAGTCACTTGGGCGGGTCGTGTTCCAGAAAGCCCTGGGTAGCCTGCACGACAAAACCCTGCGCGTAGCAGGACTCGCCCGTGGCCTGGCAGACACCCTCGGCGCCGACCCGGCTCACAGCGAGCGCGCGGCCAGGCTCTCCAAAGCCGATCTTGTCAGCGAAATGGTGCTTGAGTTTCCCGACCTTCAGGGTATAGCGGGCGCTTACTACGCTCGCAACGACGGCGAACCCGAGGCGGTGGCTACCGCACTACAGCAGCAGTACTGGCCGCGCTTTTCCGGCGATCGGTTGCCATCGGAACCGGTGGCTACCTGCCTGGCACTGGCTGATCGACTCGACACGCTGGTGGGGATATTCGGAATCGGGCAGCCACCCACCGGATCACGCGACCCCTTTGCACTGCGCCGCGCCTCACTCGCGGTGCTGCGCATCCTGGTAGAGAAAGCCATCGATATCGATCTGCGCGTCTGCCTTGAGCTGGCGCGAGATCAGTATCCAGCGGGCGTGCTCGAGGCCGACAATATCGACCCCGTGCTTGATTACATGCTGGAGCGCTTCCGTGCCTGGTTCGAGGACGAGGGCATCCCGGCTGAACACTTCCGCGCTGTCGCTGCGCTGGGACTGACCCGTCCGCTGGAGTTTCAGCAGCGGGTGCACGCCGTGCATCGCTTCAGCCACCTGCCGGAGTCCGCGGCTCTTGCTGCGGCGAACAAGCGGGTTGCCAATATCCTGGGCAAGCTCGAGCGCGAACACAGGTTTTCCCGGGTCGAACCAACCCGCTTCGTTGCGCCGGAAGAGAGAGAACTGTGGCAATCCCTCCAGCAGCTTGGCGATGCGGCCCGACAACAGCTCGCCGCAGGGGCGTACACCGAGGCGCTGGCCGAGCTGGCAGCGCTACGCGCTCCGGTTGATGCCTTTTTTGATCGGGTCATGGTGAATGCAGAGGACGACTCGCTGCGTCAGAACCGGCTGAATCTTTTACATGAACTACGCCAGGTATTCATGCAGGTAGCGGATATTTCACAGCTGGTGGTATCACGCTGATACGGATACGCTCTGGGTATGCCCGCTATCGACGCATCCCTGTACCCGCTGATTGCCACCTGCCTGGTATCGGGCGCGGTTGCCGGGGTCCTGCTGTGCCTCGCCCTGGTCTGGCCGCGGCTGCGCCAGCTGGAAAAACTGCAGAAGCAGCATGCCGATCTTTCCCGGCGCCTCGCCGGCAGCGAAGCGACGCTGCAGGAGCGTGATCGACGCTATCGCGAGCAGGTAAAGTTTCTGCGTGACAGCCGGCAACAGCTGACACGCGAGTTCGAAAATCTCGCCAACCGCATCTTCGACGACAAGGGTAGGCGCTTCAATGCCAGCAGCCGTGAATCCCTCGAAGCCCTGCTGCAGCCATTTCGTGAGCAGATCAACAGCTTCCAGTCGCGCGTTAATGAGGTACACGCAGAGGCCTTGCGCGGCAATACCCTGCTGGAGGGTGAAATACGCAAAGTCCTCGAGACCGGCCTGCAAATGAATGTGCAGGCGAGCAACCTGGCGCAGGCGCTGAAAGGCGACAACAAGGCGATGGGCAACTGGGGCGAGGCGCAACTCGAGCGCACGCTGGAACTGTCCGGTCTGCTGCGCGGCGATCATTACGATAGCCAGCGCGCGTTCACCGATGCGGACGGGCGTCGACGATTACCCGATTTTCTGATCAAACTCCCTGGCGGCAAGCATCTGGTCATCGACAGCAAGGTATCTCTGCTCGACTATAGCCGCGCGCTATCGGCGCCCGATGAAGCCGAACGTAAGGAAGCGCTCACTTCGCATATAAGTTCCGTCAAAAGGCATATTGACGATCTCGCGACCAAGGATTACGGCAACCTCTCGGAGCTGGGAAGCCCCAGCTTTGTGCTCATGTTCATGCCCGTGGAACCGGCTTACATCGAAGTCCTGAAAGCCGACCGCGGGCTCTTCGACTACGGCTATCAGCGCAATGTGGTGCTGGTGTCGCACACGACACTCATGCCGGTACTGCGAACGGTGGCAAACCTGTGGATGGTTGACCGCAGCCATCGTGAGGCCCGCGATATCGCCGACGCCGCCGGTGATATCTACAATCAGGTCAGCACTCTGTCAGAGCGGCTTTCCGGGCTGGGCAAGTCACTCACTGCGGCCGGCAATCACTACAACAGTACCGTCACCGCCCTCGTTGGAACCCAGGGACTACATGGCAAGATTGACCGTTTCAAGGGGCTGTCTGCGCGCGCCACCAAGACCCTGCCCGACATGGAGTCACTGCACCTCGACAGCGAGAGCGAGCGCATTGATCTCGCGATGCAGGCCCGGCGACTGAACGACGGCGATGGAGACAGTGGATGATCCACGTTGTCGCGGAACACTTCGCTTCCAGCGATGCCGTGGAGCGAGATCAAAACGCGTCCGGTGTGTGAACGGCAAGCCGTTCTTGCCGATGAGACGTGCATGGCCACCGCCAGCCTTGTTACGATCACGGGCTGACACTATCGGCAGATGGTCCTGCGTTGACATGATTCACTGGCGCCTTTTAGCACAGCACCGGCTAACGCAGGTCCGAATGCAGCCTGTGATCCACCGGATATACGCCGCGACCTTGCTACTGGTATCGATGGCGCCGCTCGCCCAGCCCGACAGCGCGGCAGAGGTCAGTCGCGAACCAGTGCTCGAGCACATCGTCGTCACCGGCACACGATTGCGCACCGACATTTCCGACGGCGCCTATCCCATGACCTCAATAGACCGCCAGCAGCTGGAAGTGTCCGGCCAGCCATTCCTCGGCGAATTTCTGCAGCAGGCGCCATTCATGGCAGGCTCACCGCTGAACACCAGCACCGGGGCCCGCGGCGAGGGCGGTGGACTTTCGCGGGGGGTCGCCTCGGTGGAATTGCGCGGACTCGGCCCCGAGCGCACGCTGGTGCTCGTCAATGGCCGGCGTTTCGTGCCCGGCGGCAGCGGCGGCAGCGGCATCGTCGATCTCAACATGCTGCCCATGACGATGGTCGAGCGCGTCGAGATTTTCAAGTCCGGCGCTTCCGTGGAATACGGCGCAGATGCGGTCGCCGGCGTGGTGAATATCATCACCCGCCAGCAGACAGACGGACTGGAAGTCACCGCTCAGGGCAGGACGACCCATCGCGGTGATGGCGAAGCGGCGCAGCTCAGCCTGGTTTTCGGTGAGCAGCGCAATGGCTGGCAGTACCTGCTTGGTGCCGAATACGTAGACCAGTCTTCCGTGGGCAAGGGCGACCGCGACTTCTCGGAGCGCCGGCTGACCTTCACCGGCCCGGACAATACGCCGGTTTTCGACGGCAGCTCGGCGCCGCCCCAGGGCAACTTCGGCACCAGCCGGGGCAGACTGACACTGATCGAGGGCGAAGATGGCAGCGATGTTGCGGACTTCAGGCCATGGATCGGCGACAATACGGCTCCCGACACCGATCGCTTCAATTTCAATCCCTTCGAGGATCTGCAGCAGCCCTCCAAGCGGCTGTCGCTGTTTGCGCAGGGGCGCTACAGTATGAATGCCGCGCTCAACGTGTTCACTGAGATGCTGTACCACGAGCGCGATTCGCGCACCCGCCTGGCGCCGCTGCCGCTCTTTACCAACCGCGAGGAAGACGTCGTGGTGAGCGCCAATAATGCCTTCAATCCCTTCGACGAACGCCTGACCGACGTGCGGCGCCGCCTGATCGAGGGTGGGCCGCGCGACTTCTCACAGGACAACGAGGCCTGGCGCTTCGTGCTGGGTGCCGACGGCGTGGTCGGGGGCGTGTTCTGGGATGCCAGCCTGACCCGCGGCCGCAACACCGTGAGCCAGCTGCAGACCGGCGACGTGCTGGATTCCCGCCTGCGCCTGGCACTGGGTCCGTCGTTCCGCAACAGCGCCGGGGACGCCGTGTGCGGTACCCCCGCCGCGCCAGTGGACGGCTGCGTCCCCCTCAACCTGTTCGGCGGCGCCGGCAGCATCACATCAGAGATGCTCGCCTATGCGGGGGCAGATCTGCAGGACAGCGGCTACAACGAACAGACCGTATTCAGCGCCAATATCAGCGGCCATGTGCTGGATCTCCCGGCGGGAGAACTGGAGACGGCCCTGGGCTTCGAGTACCGGGAAGAGGAGGCTGCGGACGTCCCGGATCCGCAGACAGTTCTCGGCAACACCAGTGGCAGTGCCCGCGCTGTCAGCCGGGGACGCTTCGACAGCAGCGAGGCCTACCTGGAAGTCGGCTTGCCCCTGCTCAGCGATGTACCCTGGGCACAGTCCCTGGCACTCGATTTCGGTACGCGCTGGGTGGACTTTTCAAACTTTGGCAACGAGATCGTGTCCGAAGCCGGGCTGTACTGGACGCCCGCCGAGCCTCTGCGCTTGCGCGCCGCCTGGTCACAGGCCTTCCGCGCGCCTAACGTGGGCGAGCTGTTCGGTGGCTTTAGCCAGGCCAATCCTATCGTTGCAGACCCCTGCGCCGATTTTTCGCCGCTGACACCTCTCGCGATCGAGCGCTGCGTGGCCCAGGGTGTACCGGCCGATGGCAGCTTCGGCCAGAACGGCGAGGAAACGCCCGAGCTGTCGGGCGGCAACCGTGAGCTGCGTCCGGAACAGGCAACGGTCACAACCCTCGGCATGACCTGGCGACCACCGTCCCTGCCGGAGCTGCAGCTCACACTCGACTACTACGACATGGAGATCGACGAGGGCATTGCCAGCCTCGGTGCCAACACCATCCTCGAACAATGCCTGGAGACCGGGGCCGATGCCTTCTGCGGCCGCGTCAACCGCGCTCCGGGGGGTCGTATCATCAACGTGCAGGCGCAGCTGCAGAATCTCGCTAGCGAGACCGCCCGGGGAATTGACCTCGACCTGCGCTACGGCCACGCGGGATTCAAGGGTCATTTCAGCCACCGCCTGCTGCTAAGCCATGTGCTTGAGCGCGAGCTGATCGCCTTTCCCGGCGCGGCGCCGTTTGCAGGCGCCGGGGGTTTTGACCAGGACAATTTCGGCGCCATCCCCGAATGGCAGGGAAACTATCAGTTGGGCTGGCGCGCCGGCCCCTGGAGCGCCGGATATGAGATTCAGTGGATTGGCGCCATTGAAGAAAGCGGTGGCGAGGTCTTTCCGGGCACCGCCAATCGTGTGGATGACATCCTGTATCACGACATCACCGTCGGCTATGAGTTGCCCACACGCACCTCGCTGCTTCTGGGCATTGACAACCTCCTCGACGAGCAGCCGCCGCTACTGGTCAACGCCGACGAGGGCAACACGGACGTCTCCACCTATCGGCTACTCGGCACCACCTTCTGGCTGCGCCTGACCCAGCGATTCCCCTAGTGGGACAGGGAGACAGCCGTAGCACTGTGAGCACACAGAGTTTTGCAGTGCTCAGACATCCAGGTTCGCAACCGACAGAGCATTCTGCTCTATAAATTCCCGCCGTGGATCAACCTGGTCACCCATCAGGGTGGTGAAAATCTGGTCCGCTTTGATCGCATCCTCAACCGTCACCTGCAGCATTCTGCGGGTTTCAGGATCCATGGTGGTTTCCCAGAGTTGCTCCGGATTCATCTCCCCAAGGCCTTTGTAGCGCTGAATACTGTAGCCCTTGCGTGCCTCTGCCATGAGCCACGTCAGACCTTCGGCGAAATCCCTTGTGGCAAGCATTTTGTCGCCGCGCCGGAAATAGCCTTCAGCTTCAATCAGGTTATTCAACTCGTCGCCCAGTGAACGCAGGCTGCGGTATTCGCCGGAGGTGAAGAAATCGCGACGGATTTCGGTGTCTGTCTCAACGCCGTGCGCCAACAGGCGAACCACGGGGTAGAAATAGCCCTGCTCCGGCTCGCGGCGTACCATAACCGTATAGCGGAAGCCCTTTTCTGTCGCGGTTTGCAGGCGATCGCGCAGTGCTTCTGCAAAATTGGTCACGGCAGTTTCATCCTGCATGTCTTCCACTGTGAGGTGGAGACCATCAACCATTTGCCACAGCACCGGAGGCGCGTAGACGCGGGAAAGACGATCAATGGTAGCAGCCACGGCGCGATACTTGGCGACCAGTTCTGACAAACCCTCCCCGGTGATAGGCGGGGCGTCGGGATTGACATAAAGCGCGGCACCGTCAAGTGCTGAAGAGGTCAGGTAGTCTGTAAGGGCAGCTTCATCTTTCAGGTACTGGTGTTGCTTGCCACGACTGATCTTGAATAACGGTGGCTGCGCAATAAACACATGTCCACGGTCAATCAGCTCTCGCATCTGGCGGAAGAAGAAAGTCAGCAAGAGAGTTCTAATATGGGACCCATCCACATCGGCGTCAGTCATAATAATGATGCTGTGGTAGCGCAATTTGTCTGCGTTGAACTCCTCTTTTCCAACGCCGCAACCAAGGGCTGTCACCATGGTGCCAACTTCCACTGAGCTCAACATCTTGTCAAACCGGGCCTTTTCAACGTTCAGAATCTTGCCCTTCAGGGGTAGAATCGCCTGGAATTTACGATTTCTGCCCTGCTTAGCGGAACCGCCGGCCGAGTCACCCTCCACCAAATACAGCTCTGACAGTGCCGGATCTTTTTCCTGGCAATCCGCCAGTTTTCCGGGCAGTCCCGCGATATCGAGGGCGCCCTTGCGACGGGTCATATCCCGGGCCTTGCGGGCTGCCTCACGAGCACGCGCGGCATCCAGCATCTTGCCAACGACCGCTTTCGCCTCCTGAGGGTTTTCCAGCAGGTAGTCGCCAAAATGCTGGCCCATCGCCTGCTCTACCGCGGTTTTCACCTCAGAAGAGACCAGCTTGTCCTTGGTTTGCGAGGAGAACTTGGGGTCCGGGACTTTCACGGAAATAACGGCGGTCAAGCCCTCACGCGCATCATCGCCGGTCGTGTTGACCTTGGCCTTTTTAGCGAGACCTTCACGCTCTATGTAGTTGTTCAGGCTGCGCGTCAGCGCCGCGCGAAAGCCGGCGAGGTGGGTGCCACCATCCCGCTGAGGAATATTATTGGTGTAACAGAAGATATTTTCCTGGAATGAGTCGTTCCACTGCATGGCGACTTCGACGGCGATACCATCAGGCGCTTCCAATAGAAAATGAAATGCCTGATTGACCGGGGTCTTATTTTGATTGAGATAACGAACAAACTCCTGGAGGCCGCCTTCGTAGTGAAAATTGTCCGTTTTACCCGAGCGCTCATCCTTGAGATTGATATTGATGCCGGAGTTGAGAAACGCCAGCTCGCGCAGGCGTTTGGCCAACTGGTCAAAGTGAAACTTGATATTGCTGAACGTGTCTGCCGATGGCCTGAAATGAATCAAAGTACCGGATTGCTCCGTTGTACCGACCTCTGCGAGCGGTGCCTGGGGCACACCGTGGCGATATTCCTGTTCGAATACCTTGCCTTCGCGCCAGATTCTCAAGGTCAGGGTCTCTGAAAGCGCGTTGACCACCGATACACCAACGCCGTGGAGGCCACCGGATACCTTGTAGCTATTGTCGTCGAATTTTCCACCCGCGTGCAGCACCGTCATAATGACTTCGGCGGCGGAAACGCCTTCATCATGCATTTCTGTCGGTATACCCCGCCCGTCATCGCTGACAGTTACCGACTCATCCGGGTGAATCACGATGTCGACAGTGCTGCAGTGGCCGGCCAGTGCCTCATCTATGGAATTGTCAACAATCTCGAATACCATGTGGTGCAGGCCGGTGCCATCATCGGTGTCGCCGATATACATTCCCGGTCGCTTACGTACCGCATCGAGGCCTTTCAAAACCTTGATACTCGAAGAATCGTAGGCGTTATCGTTCTCGTGATCGGTCATATCTTTGATCTCTTTGTTTCAATAGGCGCGGCCGGGAAGAAGCGTCTTCCGCGACACCGAGGCGACCCGATGCGTGTCACTTCTTTCTCATGATCTGTCCATGTTCCACGTGGAACACTGACAGCGAATCTGGCGGTCTCCACACATTACAAAGATCCGCGAGATCTATACAGCTGATGAAAATCTGCGCGCGCGTGCGCTCGACTTCTTCGCAGATTAGGCGCAAATGTTCCTTGTCCAGCTCCGACGGCAGGTCGTCGAGCAGGAAAATACAGCCTTCTTCCCTACCGTCTTCCGCAAAAAGATGCCCCTGCGCGAGTTTCAGCGCGCTCACGACCAGCTTTTGTTGCCCCCGTGACAAGGTATCTGCCGCCGAGGCATCACCTGCGAAGATACGAATATCAGCCCGCTGAGGCCCGCTGTGGGTATATCCCTGCTCCCTATCAACGACCAGGCCTGCATTCAGGGCGTCCAACAACGATATCTCACGATCCCAACCCCGCCGAAACCGCAGTGTCACCGGCAGGCTATCCGGGAGCACCGACGCGATGACCTGAGCGAATCGCGTGCTTAACCGGCTGAAATAAGCCTGCCGGCTAAGCGTCAACGATTCGCCTGCAGCTGCCAGTTCGTTCGTCCATGACATCAACTCCGCATCGGGTATGTTACCACGCCGTAGAAGCGTATTGCGTTGCTTGATGCAACGTTGGTAGCGCTGCCAAACCGAAATATAGTTGTGTTCCACGTGGAACACACCCCAGTCGAGAAAACGACGACGGTCACGGGGAGACCCGGTGAGTAGATCAAAACTGCCGCTATTGAGCACCAGAACCGGCAGCTCAGCGGCAAGTTGCGCGGCGGACCGAACCGGAGACCCCGAAACCCTGATATCGGACTCTCCGTTTCTACTTCTCTGGACGCCGAGCGACCGCTCTCGCACTGAGTTGCCCTCTACCACAGGGGCAACCTTCCCATAGACCGTGAGGTGGCCAGCCCCATGACTGATCACAGATCTAGCCGTATGAGAGCGGAACGAACGCGCAGCGGACAGAAGGTGGATACTCTCCAATACACTCGTCTTACCACTGCCGTTGGCACCGTATAGAATATTTGCCGCCGACAGCCCCGCTAGTCGTACGTCAGCAAGATTACGGACATTATGAATATCCAGACGAGTCAGCATGGACACACCGACAGGTCCGAACAGCCAGGCTGTTTATCGGACCCGGTAGAACCCGGAGATTGCAGTCCCAACCAGCGATGGGTAAGCGGAAAAATCTTCTTTTTACAGCCGCATCGGCATAACGACATACAGCGAATCACCGGCATCCGATTCTTCCAGCAGCGCACTGCTGTTGGGATCTGAAAGGGAGAAACGCACGGACTCACCCGACAGGACACCGAGCACGTCGAGCAGATAGCCAACGTTGAACCCGACTTCCAGCGCGTCTCCCACGTACTCAACCGGTACAACCTCTTCCGCCTGCTCCTGCTCGGGATTATTGGCCTCAATTTCCAGTGTATCCTGGGACAGCTTCAGTCGTACTCCGCGATACTTCTCATTGGACAGAATGGCTGTACGCGTAAAGGCCTGGCGCAGCTGGAGCCGGTCAGCCACAACAACTTTTTCCGCCGACCGCGGCAATACACGCTCGTAATCCGGAAATTTCCCATCCACGAGCTTGGAAGTGAAGCTGAAGCCCGGCGTGGTGGCGCGGAAATGATTGTCGCCCAGAATAACCGTCACTTCATCAGTGTCATCGCCCAACAGCCTACCGAGCTCCAGCACACCTTTGCGTGGCAGGATAACCTGGATATCCTCCACCGACCCGAGTGCGTCCGGCAACGTGCAGATCGCCAGCCGATGCCCATCAGTGGCAACGAAACGCAGTCGACCGCCCCGTAGCTCCCACAGCATACCGTTCAGATAATAGCGGACATCCTGCTGAGCCATCGCAAATGCAGTCCGATCGATCAGCCGGCGCAATTGCTGCGCTGAGAGCACGAAACGATGACTGCCAATACTATCCTCTATATTGGGGAACTCCCGGGCAGGCAGAGTGAGTAACGAGAACCGGCTCCGCCCACAGGTCATTACCGCTTTTCCGTCCTGCACGTGGAACTGCAGCTCACCGCCCTCTGGCAGCGACTTACAGATATCCAGAAGCTTGCGAGCCGGCACGGTAATTTCACCTGGCTCAGCGCCGGCGGGCAAGGTCACGCGTCCCACCAGTTCAACTTCGAGATCCGTACCGGTCAATGAAAGCTGCTCACCATCAATCTGCAGCAGAACGTTGGCTAAAACGGGAAGCGTATTTCGCCGCTCCACGACACCCGCAACGAGGCTCAGGGGCTTGATAAGGGCATCTCGTGGAACACTGAATTTCATGGATTTTCCTTCACAGCTGCAGTCAGGGATCTGGGTCGTCGAACCGCACGTGGTCGACACCTGACATTGTGCTCAAGTCGTTAGAGATCGCAACAAGTTCTTGTAATCTTCGTGTATATCCGAGCTTGTTTCTCGCAATTCCTTGATTTTTCGACACGCGTGAAGAACTGTGGTGTGATCGCGTCCACCAAAACTGTCGCCGATCTCCGGCAAACTGTAGTTGGTCAGCTCCTTGGCCAGCGCCATGGCGACCTGCCGGGGCCGCGCCACCGAACGACTGCGACGCCGTGACATCATATCTGCGACCTTGATCTTGTAATACTCCGCAACGGTGCGCTGAATATTGTCCAGACTGACCTGCTTGTCCTGCAGTGCCAACAGATCCTTCAAGCTTTCCTTAACCAGGTCGACGTCCACTGCACGCCGGGTAAAGTTGGCGCTCGCTATCACTCTCTTCAGTGCACCCTCAAGCTCCCGTACGTTCGACCGGATTCTCTGCGCGATAAAAAAGGCCGAGTCAGGCGGCAAGTCAATCTGTGATTGCTGTGCTTTTTTCATGAGAATCGCCACCCGGGTCTCGAGATCAGGTGGCTCGACAGCGACCGTCAGGCCCCAGCCAAAGCGGGATTTCAGGCGCTCCTCGAGGCCATCTATTTCTTTCGGATAACGATCACAGGTGAGAATCATCTGCTGCCCGCCCTCGAGCAGGGCATTGAAGGTGTGAAAAAACTCTTCCTGTGAGCGATCCTTTTTCGCAAAAAACTGGATATCGTCAATCAGCAGTGCATCCACTGAGCGGTAGTAGCGCTTGAAGTCCGTGATAGCGTTGAGCTGCAGCGCCTTGACCATATCGGCAACAAAGCGCTCGGAATGCAGATAGACAATGCGCGCCTCGGGATTATTGACTTTCATCGCATTACCCACCGCGTGCATAAGGTGTGTTTTGCCAAGACCCACCCCGCCGTACAGAAACAGCGGGTTATAAGCGTCGCCGGGGTTCTCCGCTACCTGCTGTGCTGCTGCGAGTGCGAGTTGGTTGGATTTACCCTCGACAAAATTCTGAAACGTATAATTACCGACCAGATTATGCTGATGCTGCAGTGCTTCATGTACCTCGGAATCATTGGCGCGACCAAAGCTGGCTGTCGGCGCGGCCGGCGTGGCGCGCGCTGCCGGCGCCAGATTGTCCGCATTCATCGATGGAGGCACCGGCGACGCATATGACAGCGGATCATCCGTCGCCGCCACAGGTTCGGAGGGCCTGGCTGGTACGTTGGCAGGCGATGTCTGTACTGCCGCGGTGGCCTGTACATTGCCAATTTCCAGAACGACATCGACCCCCGCACCGCCGGGGTGCTCTCTGACCAGCTCCGATATGCGCCCGGCGAACTTGTCGGTCACGAAATCGCGGATAAAGCGATTCGGCGCAAAAAGACGCAGAAGCCCGCTTTCCTCACTCGCCTGCAGGGGACGAATCCACGTATTGAATTGTTGCGCCGGCAATTCATCCTGCAGCCGGGTTTTACACTGTGACCATGATACGTAAGACAAAACCTACCCTCTTCCGATTGAGCCACCAGGGCTCTAACCGTGACTTCTTGTTATCGACTGATGTGTTTTTATTTGTTGACGAACCCGAGAGAGCTCTCCCCGGAAAGCGCCATCATAACCGGCGAAAACTGACTTATCCACAAATTTACCCAATATTTTTTATATTTTATTTTGTTTATATTCAGATAGTTACCGTTTTTATTGCGAACTTTTTAAAAATAACCCAGATCGACGCCAACGCGGACTCATCTGTGGATAACCTGTTAATTTCTTTGGGGGAAATTGTTTGCCGATGCCCGCAGGCCACGTCTCCAAAGGGCCTCACGATCGTGCGCCAACGCACCCCAGATAGAGTGTCAGCTTCGCCATGACGGCTATCTGATCTGCCGGAAAGGTTGATAAGTGGACAGTCAGTGCAGCGCAGACGAGCCACAGCGACGGACGACGATGCGACGCACGGCTGCTATGAACGATGCTGACATCAACCTGAATGACCGCTATCAACAAAGAAAAGCCTGCAAGTCATTGAATTTCCGCAGGGCTTTCTCTAAGATGCACCTCCTTTTTTGCCGTCCGCTGGATTGATCGCCTGACGACCTGCTCCACCGGCGCGCCCGTTTACGTAACCACGAGATTCCATCATGAAAAGAACCTTCCAGCCCAGCGTCCTCAAGCGCAAGCGCACACACGGCTTTCGCGCACGAATGGCCACCCGCGGTGGCCGCGCCCTGATCAATCGCCGTCGTGCCAAGGGCCGCAAGCGTCTCTCGGCCTGACGCCCGGGTAACGGTAGCGAGCAGGTATCCACTTCTTTCTGCCGTGTCCGATGTCAAATCATTTTGGCAGACACAAGCGACTGCTCAGTGCAAGCGACTACCGCGTGGTATTCAGCGGAGCCGCTCTGCGGGCAGGCCAGAACGAGTTTCTGCTTCTCGCGCGATCCAATGACTGCGGTTATCACCGACTGGGGCTTGCCGTGGCAAAAAAGCACGTGCGTCAGGCCACCCAGCGCAACCGCATCAAGCGCGGCGCTCGCGAGGCTTTCCGGCATCTGCCCGACACCGGGCCGGGGCTGGACATTATTTTTCTGACCCGACCCGGTGCCGCGAAGACCGGCAGGGACGTCTATACCAGAGATCTGCCGCGCCAGCTTCAACGCCTGTGCAGTAAAGCCACAATACAAACAGATACGTCATCATGAAGCAGGTGCTGATCTTCATTATCAAGCTGTATAAGTGGTGCATCAGCCCGTTCGTCGGTCACCACTGCCGTTTCTACCCAACCTGTTCCACCTATGCCTGTGAAGCCATCACCACGCATGGCAGTCTGCGTGGCTGCTGGCTCGCGTTGCGACGTCTACTGAAATGCCACCCGTGGCACGAAGGCGGCGTCGATCCCGTTCCACCCTGCCCGGATAATTGTTGACGCCTCTATGGATATACAACGCACGCTTCTGATTGGTGCCACCGTTCTTCTGTCTTTTATGTTGCTCACAGAGTGGGTCGCATTCAAGGACGAAAGGAGGAGCGTCCTGGAGCAGGGCGCTGAGCGCCTGACAGCCAGTGGCGACACGCAGACGTCAGACACTCCCGCTGTCGCCGAGCCTGTCTCGAGCGGATCCGTGGCCGGCATCGACGCCTCTACGCCCCAGAGCGCGACCAGCGACCTACCCCAGGATCTGCCGCCAGCACCCGACAACAGCGGCGAATCGGCAGAAGAGCGCGATGCGGGCACGACGAACGACAACATTATTCAAGTGTTCACGGGAACACTGCAGCTCGCGATTGACCTGAACGGCGGCGACATCGTGGAAGTTGCTCTGCCCAAGCACCTCGAAGACATTGATGATCCGGACACCCCGTTTGTCTTGCTGGAGCGAAACAGTCGACGCACCTACGTCGCCCAGAGTGGTCTCATCGGTAAAGACGGCATCGATTCACAGCAGCGAGCCCGCTTTACCAGTGATTCGACACGCTATGAAATGATGCCCGGGGAAGACACACTGACTGTCGATCTGGCGTGGCAGGGGAACAACGGCCTCCGCGTTACCAAACGCTATATCCTTCGCCGGGGTCTGTATCTGGTCGATGTAAAGTACCTGATCGAAAACAATACGGACCAGCGCTGGCAGGCCAACCTGTTCGGGCAGATAAAGCGCGACAGTTCGCCGGCACCCGGCAGCGATGCAGGCCTCGGCATGCAACCCTTTCTGGGCGCAGCAACAACCCAGCCCGACGATCGCTTTACCAAATTCTCCTTCGAGGACATGGCAGAGGAGCCCTTCAAGCGCCAGCTGACCGGTGGCTGGATGGCCATGATCCAGCACTATTTTCTCAGCGCCTGGATTCCCAATCCGCAGCAGACCCATAGCTACAGCACCCGGGTAACTGCAGACGGCTTCAACATTGCGGGCTTCACCAGCCCGGCAGTGGTCGTCGATCCGGGTGGCAACGGTTCCACCGCGGCGCAGTTCTATGCCGGTCCCAAGAATCAGTACCGACTGGAGGAAATCTCGCCCTACCTGGAGCTGAGCGTCGATTATGGCTGGCTGTGGTGGATTGCGCAGCCGCTGTTCTGGCTCCTGACGCAAATACAGAACCTCGTCGGCAACTGGGGCCTCTCTATTATATTGCTCACCGTGGTTATCAAGGCGGCATTTTACAAGCTGTCCGCCACCAGCTATCGCTCCATGGCCAATATGCGTCGCGTACAGCCAAAAATGCAGGATATCCGCGAACAGTACGGCGACGACAAGCAGAAACAATCACAGGCGATGATGGAGCTTTATCGCAAAGAAAAGATCAATCCTCTCGGTGGCTGTCTGCCGATTCTCGTGCAGATGCCCGTGTTCATCGCCCTGTACTGGGTATTGATGGAAAGTGTCGAATTGCGCCACGCACCCTTCATCCTCTGGATTGAAGACCTGTCGGTCATGGACCCCTATTTCGTGCTGCCTCTCATGATGGGTGCCAGCATGTGGTTTATGCAGAAACTCAACCCACCGCCGCCGGACCCGATGCAGGCCAAAATCATGCAGTGGCTGCCCATTGTGTTTACCTTCTTCTTCCTCTGGTTTCCGGCAGGCCTGGTTCTTTACTGGGTGGTCAACAACCTGCTGTCGATGGCGCAGCAGTGGTATATCACCCGGCAGATAGAAAACTCGGCCAACAAGCCCGCCTGAGCCGGACCTGCGGGCCCGGCCTCTGTCGGCAAGGCATGGAATGACGCTCACAGGACTGCCCGACGACACGATAGTCGCGATCGCCACCGCACCGGGACGCGGCGGCGTGGGCATCGTCCGTCTTTCCGGTCCGCAATCCGACGCGATCACTGCCCTTCTTACCCGGGGCGCATCACTGAAACCGCGTTACGCGACCCGCGTCACGGTGCACGATGCCGACGGCGGACTGCTGGACGACGGGATGGCGCTGCGCTTTCCAGGGCCGCACTCCTTCACCGGTGAGGACGTGGTAGAACTGCATTGTCACGGTGGACCCGTACTGCTCGACCTGGTGGTGCAGGCGGCCTGTCAGGCCGGCGCCCGCATTGCACTGCCGGGCGAATTCTCCCGGCGGGCTTTCCTGAATGACAAGATCGACCTGACGCAGGCCGAGGCAATCGCCGATCTCATCAACAGCAGCACCGCCGCCGCTGCGCGCAACGCCAGCCGCTCTCTCACCGGCGTGTTTTCTTCCAGGATTGATGCGCTGGTAGACGCCGTCGTGCGCCTGCGCGTCTACGTGGAAGCCGCCATGGATTTCCCGGAGGAGGAAGTCGATTTTCTCGCCGAAGGTGAGGTGGGTGCCCGGCTTGAGGACCTGCTGGCACGACTGGACACGGTGACGACGGCCGCCCGTCAAGGCAGTCGTATCCGTGAAGGCATGAAGCTGGTAATTGCAGGGGCCCCCAATGCGGGCAAGTCGAGCCTGCTCAACGCCCTCGCGGGCCGCGACACCGCCATTGTGACGGAGGTGGCCGGGACCACGCGTGACGTTCTGCGTGAGAATATCGACATTGATGGTCTACCGCTGCACATCGTGGATACCGCCGGCCTTCGAGACAGCGCGGATGCCGTAGAGAAAGAAGGCATTCGCCGGGCTTTGGCGGAAATCAACGAAGCCGACCGGGTATTGCTGGTCGTTGACGACAGCCACCTTCCCGATACTGTTGACCGGGCCGCGCTCTGGCCCCCCGGTATCGTGCCACGCCCCGACGGGACGGACCTCACGCTGATCCGCAACAAATGTGATCTCAGTGGTCGCCCACCAGGAATTATCACCGCAGACGCAGGCGCCGAAGTTACCCTGTGCGCACGATCAGGCCTTGGAGTGGACACGTTGCGACAGCATTTGCGTGACGTCGCCGGACTCGATGCCAGTGCCGTGGAAACCCCCTTCAGTGCACGTCGTCGACATCTGGAATCCCTCGCCAGCGCACGTAGCTATCTGGTTTCCGCCATTGAACAGCTGCGCAGTGCCGGTGCCGGTGAGCTGGTAGCTGAGGATCTCCGCTACTGCCAGGATCAGCTGGGCGATATAACCGGCAGAGTCACCAGCGATCAGTTACTCGGGGAAATTTTCAGCAGCTTCTGTATTGGCAAGTAACGCTGCCTGCCCCCTTCCCCACTGTGTGAAGAAAGCGGGTAAAACCACTGGGTATCCGGTGGGGCCCTGTGGACAATTGCGGGTATTCTTTGACCTTCTGTCGCTCCAGTGAAACTCATCAACACAGCGTACACTGGCAATACCTCACCCCCAGGCTCTTGCTAAACAGGGATATCATCACTGCAAGCATCTGTTTTATATGGCCTTAATGGGGTTTTCAACAGGCTATCGTACGACCATCAGTAACAGCAGTAATACTATATATATTTCATTCAATATATTTTTAATCTATAAATCATTAACACGAGGTGTGGTTAAAAAATCGCCACTCAGTCCTTTGCCGATGCTTCCCCGCGGGCGTATACTGCGACGCCCCGGCATGGGGATATATCAAGACGGACCAGGTGAATGCAGTTTCCGGAAACATTCGATGTCATTGTGATTGGTGGCGGGCACGCAGGTACCGAGGCGGCCCTGGCGTCGGCCCGTATGGGCTGTAATACGCTCTTGCTTACTCACAGCATCGACACCCTGGGACAGATGTCCTGCAATCCGGCGATCGGTGGTATCGGTAAAAGCCACCTGGTCCGTGAAATCGACGCCCTTGGTGGCGCGATGGGCCTGGCGACAGACCGCGCCGGAATACAGTTCCGCGTTCTCAATGCGCGCAAGGGACCTGCTGTCCGCGCGACACGTGCTCAGGCCGATCGTGTGCTCTACCGCAGCGCCATTCGGGAAACACTGGAGCGCCAGGAAAAACTGCACATATTCCAGCAGTCGGTCGACGACCTGATCATCAGCGGTGAGCGCGTCATCGGTGCACGCACACAGATGGGCGTCGATTTCCTCGCGGATCGCGTTATTCTCACCACCGGTACCTTCCTCGGCGGCAAAATTCACATCGGGCTGGAAACGTCGGCTGGCGGTCGCGCAGGCGATGCGCCTGCCAATGCGCTCGCTCAACGACTTCGCGCACTACCCTTCCGGGTCGCCCGGCTGAAAACAGGAACGCCGCCGCGAATCGATGCCCGATCGGTCGACTTTGCCCGACTTCAGGAACAATGGGGTGACCAGCCTGAGCCGGTGATGTCCTTTCTCGGCGATAGCGCGATGCACCCAGAGCAGCGCTGCTGCTGGATTGCCCAGACTAACGCGAACACCCACGACATCATCCGCAGTGGTCTTGACCGGTCGCCCATGTACTCGGGTGTTATCGAGGGTGTGGGTCCGCGGTATTGTCCGAGCATTGAAGACAAGATACATCGCTTTGCGGACAAGACATCCCACCAGATCTTTCTGGAACCCGAGGGTCTGACGACTAACGAGCTGTATCCGAACGGGATCTCCACCAGCCTGCCCTTCGATATCCAGGTATCACTGGTACGCTCTATTGCCGGGCTGGAGGATGCGATTATCACGCGGCCCGGATATGCCATCGAATACGACTTTTTCGATCCGCGCGACCTGCGACACTCGCTCGAGACGCGCGCAGTGCAGGGCCTGTACTTTGCCGGCCAGATCAACGGTACAACCGGTTACGAGGAGGCGGCCGCGCAGGGGCTGCTGGCCGGTATCAATGCAGCGCTGGCGTCACGTGGTGAGGAACCCTGGTGTCCGCGACGTGACGAAGCATATATCGGGGTGCTGGTAGATGATCTTATCAGCATGGGTACCCTGGAACCCTATCGCATGTTCACCTCGCGCGCCGAGTATCGCCTGCTGTTGCGCGAGGACAATGCTGACCTGCGGCTCACTGCTCACGGGCGTCGCCTGGGGCTGGTGAGTGATGCCCGCTGGCAGACATTCGAAGAGAAACGCGAGGGGATTGAACGGGAGCAGGTCCGCTTGCGGCAGCACTATGTGCAGGCGGGTAGCCCGCAGGCCCGGCAGCTGAAAGCGCGTCTTGGCAGCGAGCTCACACGCGAGTATTCCCTCGCCGATCTCCTGAAGCGACCGGAAATCGAGTACGCGCACATAGCGCCGCTGTTTGAGGGAGCAAGCGCTGATCCGCAGGTGGCAGAGCAGGTCGCCATCCAGGCCAAATACGCCGGGTACATCGAGCGGCAGCAGGCGGAGATAGAGCGCATGGTGCGATTCGAGTCTCTGCGCCTGCCAGAAACACTGGATTACGATACCGTAGAGGGGCTCTCGCACGAAGTGCGTCTAAAGCTGGCCGATGCACGACCGGAAACCCTCGGCCACGCCGGCCGTCTGCCCGGTGTTACCCCTGCAGCGGTATCGCTACTGCTGGTGCACCTCAAAAAATCCGGTGTTGACCCCGCCGGGGCCGCACCCCACGCGCGCAAAAGCGCCTGACGTGAGTCGTGGCAGGGAAGTCGGGATCCTGACGGACGGATGCCGGCGGCTCGGGGTGTCGACACCGGACGGCGCGCTCGAGACACTTCTGGATTATCTTGATCTTCTGGACAAGTGGAATCGCGCTTACAACCTGACTGCTATTCGCATCCGCAGCGATATGCTGGTCCGGCACCTCCTCGATAGTCTGTCGGTGCTGCCTCATCTGCAGGGAAACCGTTTTCTGGATGTGGGCAGCGGCGCGGGACTTCCGGGTATCCCCCTGGCTATTCTTGAGCCTGAGCGGCAGTTTGTGCTGCTCGACAGCAACGGCAAGAAAACCCGCTTTCTTTTCCAGGTGCGTCTGGCGCTGTCACTGGACAACGTCGAGATCGTCGATTCCCGTCTCGAGAACTATCGTCCGGCGCAGCCGTTTGACGGGGTCCTCTCGCGTGCCTTTGCATCCCTCCCCGACATGGTTACTCTGTGCACTCCTCTGCTGCGGGACGGAGCCCGCCTGTATGCGATGAGGGGGGTAGCCGGTGAAGATGAGACCCGTAGCCTGCTGCGGTCCGGAATGCAGGCGCATTGTGAGCACCTGGATGTGCCGGGACTGGATGAGCCGAGAAGCCTCGTGACGATTTACCCGCCGGGCAAGGTGCCGGCCGACGTGGCAGCGACCACATGACACTCAGGGACAGACAGTTGCCACGCATCATAGCGATAGCGAATCAGAAGGGCGGCGTCGGCAAGACGACCACCTGCGTCAACCTAGCGGCATCGCTGGCGGCGATGAAACAGCGCGTGCTGCTGGTGGATCTTGATCCCCAGGGCAACGCCACCATGGGGAGCGGTGTCGACAAATATGCCGTTGAGCAGAGCATTTACGATGTTCTGGTTCATCGCACTCCGGTCAGCGAGGTAGCGCAGCCTGCCGGTGAGTCGGGCTTCCATGTACTCCCTGCCAACGGGGATCTGACCGCGGCCGAAGTGCAGCTGATGCAGGTGGAGGGGCGCGAACGGCGGCTGCGGGCGAGTCTTGCGACTGCTGCCCCGGATTTTGACTACGTTCTTATTGACTGTCCTCCATCTCTCAACATGCTCACGCTGAACGGACTGGTGGCCGCCGACGGCGTGCTTATCGCCATGCAGTGTGAGTACTACGCCCTCGAGGGCCTGTCCGCCCTGATGGATACGATCCGGCGGGTTGCGGACAGCGTCAACACCTCGCTGCAGGTCGAGGGTATACTGCGCACCATGTATGATCCGCGCAACAGCCTGACCAATGATGTGTCGTCACAGCTGCATGGTTATTTTGGCGACAAAGTCTATCGTACGGTGATTCCGCGCAATGTCCGTCTCGCCGAAGCACCCAGCCACGGCTTGCCTGCCATGTACTATGACCGTTACTCCCGCGGTTCGCGTGCCTACATGGCCCTTGCGGGAGAGATTATCCGGCGGGAGGAGCAGCGGCTTGCGGCGGATCTCGGAGTGGCGGCAGACAGGGCGATGCCATGAGCAGTCGAAAACGCGGCCTGGGGCGTGGCCTGGACGCCTTGCTGGCCTCCGCCAACACGGCATCTGTGCGTACTGACGAGCCGCTGGTCGACGAGACGGGCGTAGACGGGCAGCTGAAATCGGTACCGGTTGACCTGATACAGCGAGGCAAGTACCAGCCGCGACGCGATATCGAGCCGGAAAGCCTGCAGGAGCTGGCCGACAGTATACGCGCGCAGGGGCTGATGCAGCCTATTGTCATCCGGCCCGTATCCGACAAGCGCTATGAGATCATTGCCGGTGAACGTCGCTGGCGTGCGGCCCAGCTGGCGGGTCTGGACGCGATCCCGGCAATGGTCAGGGATGTTGGCGATGATACAGCCATTGCGATGGCACTGATCGAGAACATCCAGCGAGAGGACCTTAACCCTATCGAAGAAGCCGCGGCGCTGCAGCGGCTGCAGACGGAATTCGAGCTGACCCAGCAACAGGTGGCCGAGGCGGTTGGCAAATCCCGTTCCACGGTTGCCAACCTTCTGCGCCTGATGGCTCTGCAGCCCGATGTCCGTCGGCTGCTAGAGCATGGGGACCTCGATATGGGGCATGCGCGCTGCCTGCTGGCGCTCGAGGGCGAGACCCAGTCGCATGCCGCGCGGACCGTTGTCGGACGGGGGCTCTCGGTGCGACAAACGGAAGCGCTGGTGCGGCAATGGCAGGCCAGTGCGCAGGGCGAGGACAAGGCGACGCCGACGATTGATCCGAATATCCGACAGCTGCAGGACGAGCTGTCGGATAAACTGGGTACCCCGGTCAACATTCAGCACGGTGCGGGGGGCAAGGGCCGGCTGGTTCTCAACTACAGCAGTCTGGATGAACTCGACGGTATACTGGCGCATATCAAGTAAAGAAATCGTTCCCTGACACATACTAGATGTGCGCTGCTACAGCGCTACCTATTCCATATGTAGTATGGCCACGCGAAAGCGGCAGGGACAAGCACAGCCGCCGTTGCGGATGAAGTTGAACGCAGCCAACTTTCTCCCTATAATGCGCGCGCCGAAACGAGGACACACTCGCGTGGCTGACGGCAAGCAAAAATGTGCCGGTGACAATGGGAACAGAGTCCGGCGAAGGCCGCCGCCAGTGCACTTTATTACACTGACGCAGCTGGCTGTCCTCCTCCCTTCCCTTGCCGCTGTCGCCTGGTTGTCTGACCGCACCAGTGTCATGTCGTTTGCTGCCGGGGCAGCAGTCTGTATCCTGCCCCAGGCGTGGTTTGCCCTGCTGGTATTCGGTTTCCGGCAGCGTCGATCCCTGCAGCGGGCGGCGCGGGGGGCCTACGCGGCACACGCCGGCAAGTTCTTGTTGAGCGCGGTGGGATTTGCCCTCGTGTTTGCGCTGCAACGGCCGGTCAGTGCGCCGGCGGTGTTCGCCGGGTTCGGCGTTATGTGGCTGCTGCAGACAGTGGGATCAGCACGGTTGCTGAACGCGGGTTACTGAGTCGGCTGCAGGACGGGAGCTTTTACAGTCCTGGGTAGCAGGAAATACAAAGCGCAGAGAGTGAGTTTCATGGCAGGCGAAAACCAGACGGTTTCAGAATACATTGTCCACCACCTCACCAACCTCACCTATGGCAAGTTGCCCGGTGGGTATGAGCGTTATGACGGTTCTGTCGTGGCAGACGGCGGCGCCTGGGTAATGGCGCACGGCGGTGATGAAGCGGCGGCCATGGGATTCTCCGCGATTCACGTCGACTCCATGATCTGGTCAATCGGTCTCGGTATCGTTTTCTGCCTGTTGTTCCGCTCCGTGGCCAGGAAAGCGAGCTCGGGCGTCCCCTCGGGCATGGTGAACGCAGTTGAAATGATCGTCAGTTTTGTCGACAACACGGTCAAGGACAGCTTCCACGGGCGCAACAGCATGATTGCACCGCTGGCGCTGACCATTTTTGTCTGGGTGTTCTTCATGAACCTCATGGACCTGGTACCGGTCGATCTGATCCCGCACACCCTCATGCTGCTGGGCGTCGAGTATCAGAAAATCGTGCCTTCCACAGATCCCAATATCACTATGGGTATGGCGCTGGGTGTCTTTATCCTGATGCTATATTATTCGATCAAGATCAAGGGCGTGGGTTTCCTCAAAGAGCTGACACTGACACCGTTCAATCACCCGGTGTTCATCCCGATCAATCTGTTCATGGAAGTTGTCGGCCTTCTCGCCAAGCCCTTCTCGCTGGGGTTACGACTGTTCGGCAATATGTACGCCGGTGAAATGATCTTCATCCTGATCGCCGCTTTGTTCAGCGCCGGTATTATGTGGCTGCTGCCTGCCGGCCTGATGCAGATTGGCTGGGCAATATTCCACGTTCTTATTATTACACTGCAAGCTTTCATCTTCATGGTGCTGACGATCGTGTATCTCAGCATGGCACATGAGGATCATTAATTACCCCACTGTCAGGTAATCAACCCCTAGGAGAAAATGATGGAACTGATTTACGTTGCTGCCGCAATAATGATGGGTCTTGGTGGTCTTGGCGCCGCTATCGGTGTTGGACTGCTCGGCGGGAAGCTGATTGAAGGCTCTGCTCGTCAGCCCGAACTGGCACCCAAGCTGCAAACTACCTTCTTCCTTGGCGCTGGCCTCGTAGACGCCATCCCGATTATCGGTGTCGGTATCGCGATGTACCTGATCTTCGTGGTTGCCGGCTGAACAACAGCGGTAACCATTTCAATGGGGTGGCGTGTCCACCCCCAGGATTCGTGAGGAGCAAGGTGTGAATATTAACCTTACGCTGATCGGGCAAATGCTGGCCTTCGTCGCCTTTGTCGTGTTCTGCATGAAGTATGTGTGGCCACCGATCATGGCTGCCATGCAGGAGCGCGAGCGCAAGATTGCCGACGGCCTGGCAGCTGCAGAGAAAGCCGAGCACGATCTGGAACTGGCCCAGGAAAAATCAGTTGAACGCCTGAAGGAAGCCAAGCAGGAAGCGGCGTCTATCGTCGAGTCCGCTAACAAGCGCGCCAGTCAGATCATCGACGAGGCCAAGCAGGCAGCGGTTGTCGAAGCCGACCGCGTCAAGGCCTCTGCGCAGGCGGAAATCGAGCAGGAAGTCAATCGGGCACGCGAAAAGTTGCGTGGGCAGGTTGGTGCGCTCTCGCTGGCGGGTGCAGAGAAGGTCCTGGGTGCTTCCATAGACCAGCAGGCACACAGTGAGCTGGTGGACAAGCTTGTCGCCGAGCTGTAATTGAGAGGGTTCCATGGCTGAATTAAGCACGCTGGCACGTCCCTACGCCCGGGCCGCGTTTGAATACGCCGATGGCCATTCGGCATTGGATGCCTGGCTGGAGGAACTTGCGACCGCCGCGGCTATCGCAGCACAATACCGTGTGCGCGAGGTACTCTCGCGTCCGGCGCTGACGACCGACAAGCAGGCAGGGCTGTTCATCGAGCTTTGCGGCGATGCGGTATCGCCGGCGATGGCCAACTTCCTTCGCGTACTCGCCGCCAATCGTCGTCTGACGCTGTTGCCCGAGATCAGCGCGCAGTTTGCCGAGCTGCGGGCAGCCCGGGAAAAATCGATCGACGTGCACGTTATCTCAGCTTTCGAGCTCTCGCAGGCCGTGCGTGATCGATTGTCGGATAGTCTCGGCAAGCGACTCGAGCGCGAGGTAAGGCTAAGCAGTGAAACAGACAGCAGCCTGCTCGGTGGGCTCCTTATCAGGGCCGGCGATACCGTTATCGATGGCTCCGTGCGCGGCAGGCTGAACAAGCTTGCCGAAGCACTGACAAACTAGAATTTGAGGAACAGAGCATGCAGCAACTGAACCCTTCGGAAATCAGTGACATCATCCGCCAGCGTATCGATCAGCTGGAGGTCGGCAGTGAAGCCAAGAATGAAGGCACCGTTGTCTCGGTCACCGACGGTATTATCCGCATACACGGTCTCAACGAAGTCATGTATGGGGAAATGATCGAGTTTGATGGCGGCACCTATGGTATGGCGCTCAACCTGGAGCGTGATTCGGTAGGCGCCGTGGTCCTGGGTGACTACAAAGGCATTGCTGAAGGCCAGTCCTGCCGCTGCACCGGTCGCATTCTGGAGGTGCCAGTCGGACCCGAGCTGCAGGGTCGTGTTGTCGATGCCCTCGGAACGCCGATTGACGGCAAAGGGCCGATCAATGCGGAAATGACGGATGCGCTGGAAAAGGTGGCACCGGGCGTTATTGCCCGTCAATCGGTGGACCAGCCGGTGCAGATCGGCCTCAAAGCCATCGACGCCATGGTGCCGATTGGCCGCGGACAGCGCGAGCTCATCATCGGTGACCGCCAGATCGGCAAGACGGCTATTGCGGTCGACGCCATTATCAATCAGAAGAATACCGGCATTAAGTGTATCTACGTGGCGGTCGGTCAGAAAGCCTCCTCCGTCGCGGCTGTCGTGCGCAAACTTGAGGAGCACGGCGCCATGGACCACACCATCGTGGTTGCCGCAACCGCTTCCGATCCGGCAGCCATGCAGTATCTGGCACCGTTTGCCGGCTGCACCATGGGCGAGTACTACCGCGACCGTGGTGAAGATGCCCTGATCATTTACGACGACCTGACCAAACAGGCCTGGGCCTACCGCCAGATCTCCCTGCTGCTGCGTCGACCACCGGGTCGCGAGGCCTACCCAGGTGACGTCTTCTACCTGCACTCGCGTCTGCTAGAACGCGCCGCCCGGGTGAATCCGGATTACGTCGAGAAGTTCACCAATGGCGAGGTCAAGGGCAAGACCGGTTCACTGACCGCCCTGCCGGTCATCGAGACCCAGGCCGGTGACGTGTCTGCCTTTGTACCGACCAACGTGATCTCCATTACCGATGGCCAGATTTTCCTCGAGGCCGACATGTTCAACGCCGGCATCCGTCCCGCGATGAACGCGGGTATCTCGGTGTCCCGGGTCGGTGGTGCTGCGCAGACCAAGATCATCAAGAAGCTGGCCGGTGGTGTGCGTACTGCCCTTGCCCAGTACCGCGAACTGGCGGCTTTCTCCCAGTTTGCATCGGATCTTGATGATGCCACCAAGGCCCAGCTGGACCACGGCGAACGCGTGACCGAGCTCATGAAGCAGGGCCAATATGCACCGCAAAGTGTGTCCGAAATGGGCGTCATGCTGTACGCCGCCAACGAGGGCTTCCTCGAGGATGTCGAGGTCAACAAAATCGGTGACTTCGAAAGCGCCCTGCTGTCGTACATGCACGCTCAGCACGGTGATCTGATGAAGGAGCTGGCGGAGTCCGGCGACTACAACGATGAGATTGCCAGCACGTTCAAGGCGGCGATCGAGAAATTCAAGGCCACGCAAACCTGGTAAACACCGGAGAGACTGATGGCAGTTGGCAAGGAAATTCGCACCAAGATCTCGAGCATCAAGAGCACGCAGAAGATCACCAGTGCGATGGAGATGGTCGCCGCAAGTAAAATGCGCAAGGCGCAGGAGCGTATGCAGGTGGGCAAGCCCTACGCGCGGCGCATGCGCTCCGTGGTTGGCCACATCGCCAATTCGGCGCCGGAATACCGGCACGTTTACATGCAGGAACGCGCTGCACGGCGGGTTGGCTTCATTGTGATCGCGACAGACCGTGGTCTGTGCGGCGGCCTTAACGTCAACCTGTTCAAGGCCACCATCCGCTCGATGAAGGAATGGGCGGACAGCGGTGCGGAGATAGATCTGTCGCTGATTGGTGCCAAGGCGTCGGCATTTTTTAATGCTTACGGGGGCAACGTCGTTGCCGCGGTACGGGATATCGGCGAGGCGCCGAGCCTGTCGGACCTGATCGGGGCCATCAAGACCATGCTGGATGCCTACGAGGATGGTCGTATTGACCGCCTGTTCCTGGTGGGCAACGAGTTCGTCAACACCATGACGCAGAATCCCGTTGTCGAGCAGCTGTTGCCGCTGGAAGCGGAAGAAAGCGACGACATGGCGCACCACTGGGACTATATCTACGAGCCCGATGCGAAAGAGCTGCTGGAACGGCTTCTTACCCGCTATATCGAGTCACAGGTGTATCAGGCTGTGGTAGAAAATGGCGCCTGTGAACAGGCAGCCCGCATGCTCGCCATGAAGAACGCGACAGACAACGCCGGCGACCTGATTGACGATCTGCAGCTTGTCTACAATAAGGCACGCCAGGCGTCGATTACGCAGGAACTGTCGGAAATCGTCAGCGGTGCAGCGGCAATTAGCTGACGCTCGGATAACGACACAGACAATGGGCGGTGCCTCGAATTGGCGCCGCAAGCAGAACGAACGCAACATCAACAGAGGATCCGGACATGAGTAGCGGACGAGTCGTACAAATTATCGGCGCGGTAATCGACGTGGAATTTCCACGCGAAAACGTCCCGCGGATCTATGACGCGCTGGTGGTCAGCGACAAGGAGCTGACCCTGGAAGTGCAGCAGCAGCTGGGCGATGGCGTTGTTCGCACGATCGCGATGGGGTCGTCCGAGGGCATCAGCCGCGGCCTGGCTGTCAACAATACCGGTGCACCCATCTCGGTTCCGGTGGGCATTGAAACCCTGGGCCGGATTATGGACGTGCTCGGTAACCCGATTGACGAGTGTGGCCCTATCGGTGAAAACGAGCGCGCGTCTATTCATCGCGACGCACCGGCCTACGAGGAGCTGGCGGCCTCCAACGAACTCCTCGAAACGGGCATCAAGGTAATCGATCTGGTGTGCCCGTTCGCCAAGGGCGGCAAGGTTGGCCTGTTCGGCGGCGCCGGCGTGGGTAAGACCGTTAATATGATGGAGCTCATCAATAACATCGCCACCGAGCACTCCGGCCTGTCCGTGTTTGCCGGCGTCGGTGAGCGTACCCGGGAAGGCAACGACTTCTACTACGAAATGCAGGAGTCCAAGGTTGTCGACGTCGAGAATTTCAGTAATTCGAAAGTGGCCATGGTCTATGGCCAGATGAATGAGCCGCCCGGCAACCGCCTGCGCGTGGCATTGACCGGCCTGACCATGGCCGAGAAGTTCCGCGACGAGGGCCGTGACGTTCTCCTGTTCATCGACAATATCTACCGCTATACCCTTGCGGGAACCGAGGTGTCGGCGCTGCTTGGCCGCATGCCGTCTGCGGTGGGCTACCAGCCGACGCTGGCGGAGGAAATGGGTGTTCTGCAGGAGCGTATTACCTCGACCAAGGTCGGTTCGATCACGTCAATCCAGGCGGTATACGTGCCGGCAGACGACCTGACGGACCCTTCACCGGCCACGACGTTTGCCCACCTCGACTCCACGGTGGTTCTGGCACGGGACATTGCCGCGAAAGGTATCTATCCTGCTGTTGATCCGCTGGACTCCACGTCGCGCCAGCTTGATCCGCTGCTGATCGGCAACGATCACTACGAAACCGCCCGCGGGGTACAGACGGTGCTGCAGCGCTACAAGGAGCTGAAGGACATCATCGCCATTCTCGGCATGGACGAGCTCTCGGAAGAAGACAAGCAGACAGTCGCCCGCGCGCGGAAGATCGAGCGTTTCCTGTCACAGCCTTTCCATGTCGCTGAGATCTTCACCGGCGCGCCAGGCAAATATGTGTCGCTGAAGGACACAATTGCCGGCTTCAAGGGCATTCTGGCGGGAGAATACGATAACCTGCCGGAGCAGGCCTTCTACATGGTTGGCGGTATCGATGAGGCCGTTGAAAAGGCGAAGAACCTGTAAGCGGGGTTTTATCGGACTTTCATTCGGCTTCTTACCTGAGAAAGGGATTGCACTATGGCTATGACGATCCATTGCGACATTGTCAGCGCTGAGGAGTCCATCTATTCCGGGCTGGTGGAAACGCTGGTTGCTACGGGGGAGATGGGCGAGCTCGGTATCACCTACGGGCACGCACCGCTGTTGACGGCGCTGCGCCCCGGTCCGGTGCGGATTGTCACGCAGAAAGGTGAGGAAGCGGTGTATTACGTCTCCGGCGGCTTCCTGGAAGTTCAGCCCGGCGTGGTGTCCATTCTGGCAGACACTGCCCTGCGCGCCGATGACGTCGACGAAGCCGCCGCCGAAAGCGCGCGCCGCGAGGCGGAACATGCACTGGCCAACCAGACGGGTGACTTTGATTACGGTCGTGCCTCGGCGCAGCTTGCCGAGGCAGCCGCGCAGCTGGCGACTCTGCGCAAAATGCGCAATCGCGCAGGGCGCGGCTGAGCGCCGCCGGGCGTCGCGATGATAACGCGGCGCCTGTTTACAACGCACAACTGCAGAAAAGCCGGGATAGATTCCCGGCTTTTTTTTATCCAGCGATTGCCCGCCACCTGTGTATCGGGTCACAGACCCGATCATTCCCTCGTTGTAATGCACTGGACTGACGCTAAGATGCAGCGTGGTTTCGTCGTTTTGGATTAAATCTGGTGAAGGGCCGACGCATGTCGCTTGAGATTATCGTACTCGCCGCCGGCCGGGGCACGCGTATGCGCTCCCGGAAACCGAAAGTGCTGCACACCCTTGCCGGCCAGCCGCTGCTCGCGCACGTGCTGGCGACCGCTCGCTCACTGCAGCCAAATGCGCTGCATGTTGTTGTAGGCCATGGCGGCGACGAGGTTCAGAAAGCGCTCCACGCGGCTGATATTCGGTGGGTGCAGCAGGCCGAGCAACTTGGGACGGGGCATGCAGTCCTGCAGGCTCTTCCCGCGGTGGATGATGCCAGTCATGTTCTCGTTCTATACGGTGATGTGCCGCTGTTGACAGCGGATACCCTGCGAACCCTGGTGGCCAGTGGCCCTGCCCTGCTCACGGCAACACTGACGAAACCCGCCGGTTACGGCCGTATTCTTCGTGATGCCACGGGTAATCTGCTCGGTGTTGTTGAACACAAGGATGCCAGCGAAACGCAGCGGGCGATTACGGAGGTAAATACCGGTGTGCTGGTCATGTCTGCCGCCGACCTCAAGGCTTTCCTGCCACAGGTAGGTAATGCCAACAGCCAGGGAGAATATTACCTGCCCGACGTGCTGCCACTGGCGCTGGCCACGGGCCGTCAGATCGGTAGCATCCGGGCGAGCAACGAGCTGGATATCCTCGGTGTCAACGATCGTGCACAACTCGCGGTGGTCGAGCGAGAGCTGCAGCGCCGCCGCGCCGATACACTCATGCTGGCCGGTGTCGGTCTCGCCGATCCGGCACGGATTGATATTCGCGGCAACCTGCGCTGTGGCAATGACGTCTATATCGACGTCAATGCAGTGTTCGAGGGCGAGGTGCAGATAGGTGATGGTGCCAGCATCGGTGCAAACTGCGTCCTGCGCGATTGTGTGATCGGCGCGGGCAGTGTCGTCCACGCCATGAGTCATCTGGACGAGGCGGACGTCGGCGAGCGTTGCAGCGTTGGCCCTTATGCCCGCCTGCGTCCGGGTACGCGACTGGGCGATGATGCCCGAATTGGTAATTTTGTTGAGATCAAAAAGGCGCATGTTGGCAACGGCAGCAAGGTCAATCACCTCAGCTATGTCGGTGACGCTGTCCTCGGTAAGGGTGTAAACATCGGCGCAGGCACAATCACCTGCAATTACGATGGCGTGAACAAGCACCAGACGAATATGGGTGACAACGTGTTCGTGGGCTCCAATGCCACGCTGGTAGCGCCGCTTACGGTCGCTGACGGTGGCTTTGTCGCTGCGGGCTCCACGGTAACTCGCGACATTGGTGCCGAGGAGCTGGCCGTTGCGCGTGGCAGGCAGCGCAACATCAGCGGCTGGCGGCGGCCTGGCAGCGACGTCGAGGCGCGTAACGCGTCTGGCGACGATAAAGTGGAGAGTTAGAGCATGTGTGGCATTGTAGCGGCTTGTGCGCGGCGAGAAGTCTCTGAGATTCTGCTCGAGGGGTTGCGGCGGCTTGAATACCGCGGCTACGACTCCGCCGGCATGGCGCTGATCGATAACGAGCAGCGTCTGCAGCTGCACAAGCATCAGGGCAAAGTCGCGCGCCTCGAGGAGGCGCAGGCGATGAATCCCATCCTCGGCTGCGTTGGCGTCGCCCATACGCGCTGGGCCACTCACGGGCCTCCCTCCGCGGCCAATGCACACCCCCACCTGTCGGGACAGCGCATCGCTCTGGTGCATAACGGCATCATCGAGAACCACGCCGCGCTGCGCGAAGAGCTCAAGGAAGACGGTTTCGAGTTTGTTTCTGCCACGGACACGGAGGTCGTGGTGCACCTGCTGCATCGGGCGCTGCAGGACGGACTCTCGCTGATCGATGCCCTGCATGCGGTTATCCCTCGACTCAGCGGTGCGTTTGCGCTGGCTGCCGTGGATACAGGACACCCGGAACAGGTGGTTGCTGCCCGCCTGGGAAGCCCGCTGGTCATTGGCGTCGGTATTGGCGAGAACTTTCTCGCGTCGGACACCCTCGCGCTGCGCCAGGTCACCGATCGCTTCATTTACCTGGAAGAAGGCGACAGCGTGCTGCTGTCCGCGGGGCAGATGCAGGTCTGGGATGCTGCTCTGACCTCTGTCGAGCGACCGGTCAAGCGTATCTCCACCGGGATTGAGGCGGCTGAGCTGGGCGATTACGAGCATTTCATGCTCAAGGAGATCTACGAGCAGCCCCGAGCGCTCGCCGCCACATTTACCCGCAACGGTGCCGGCGAGCTCGATGAATCTGCTTTTGGTGCCGATGCCTCTGAGATCTTCGATCGCACACGCGCCGTGCAGATTGTTGCCTGTGGCACCAGTTTTCATGCTGGCATGGTGGCACGCTACTGGCTGGAGGAGCTCGCCGGCATTCCCTGCCAGGTGGAAGTGGCGTCGGAGTTCCGCTACCGCAAGCGCGTGCAGCATCCCGATACCCTTCTGGTTACCGTGTCGCAAAGCGGCGAAACCGCCGACACACTCGCGGCCCTGCGCCACGCCGCGCCCGGCGAGTTTATCGCCAGCCTGGTGATTGCCAACGTCGATAACAGCTCACTGGTGCGAGAAAGTGACCTGGCTTTTCTGACCCGAGCCGGACCGGAAATCGGTGTTGCCTCAACCAAGGCTTTCACGACTCAGCTTATCGCCTTCCTTATGCTGTCAATGGTCCTGGGACAGCGTCGTGGCATGACGCCGGAAAAGCAGCAGGACCTTCTTCAGCAGCTGCACAGTCTTCCGGATCTCGTAACGGCAACACTGGCTCTCGATTCACAGATCGAGAAAATCGCCGAGGCCTTCATACAGAAGCACCATGCGCTGTTCCTTGGCCGCGGCATCGAATACCCCATTGCCATGGAGGGAGCGCTGAAGCTCAAGGAAATTTCCTATATACATGCTGAGGCGTATCCCGCCGGAGAGCTCAAGCATGGGCCGCTGGCGCTGGTTGATGCCGATATGCCCGTGGTCGCGGTTGCGCCCACGGACGAGCTGCTGGACAAACTGAAGTCCAATCTGGAGGAAGTTCGCTCCCGCGGTGGCGAACTCTACGTATTTGCCGATCGCAACGCCGGTTTCACCGATGAGCCCGGCGTCCATGTGTTGCCGATGCCCCATGCGCCAGAGGCTCTCAATCCGATTATTTACACGGTGGCGCTGCAGCTTCTCGCCTACCATGTCGCCCTGCAGAAAGGCACGGATGTCGACAAACCTCGCAATCTGGCGAAGTCTGTGACGGTCGAGTAGTTCAGTCCGATGGGCCTCCGGGCGTGTTCTGCACTAGAGCCCGAACGGGTAGGTATCCGGTGCACCCTCGAGTTCCTGATAGCCCAGCGGCGTGACGGCGCTGGTCCTGTCGAACCAGACGTATTCGTCAAACTGTTCACCGAGCCGCGCATGGAAGTAGTGACTGGCGCGCTCTGTGCGCGGGCGATAAATGACTCCAATGGCGCGTTCCGGTCGTTCCTCGGTGAGGCGTCGCTGCAACTCGGCGGGTGCGTGGCGCCGCACGGGAGCCGTGAAGGCCGGGATGCCGGTATCGTGGCACAGACGCTCCCAGCTGCCCGCCAGCGACGGCACTACATCCATCACCTGCATCTCGCCACCCCAGTCATGCGCGGCGGCGACGGTTCCCGTGTGCGTGCCCATACCGATCAGGTAGGCATCATCGCCAAAGGCCTGTCGACACAGCTGGCCGACGTTGTGCTGGCCGCGTGCGGTCATGTCAGTGGCCGCGGCATCGCCGATATGCGAATTATGCTCCCACACCACGATCCTGGCGTTCTCGCCGCGGTGGTCAAGCAGCGAGTTCAGGGTATCGAACATGTGGGTATCGCGCAGGTTCCATGAATCGGCGTAACCGTCGAAAATGCTGCGGTAGTATTCCTCCGCGTTGGCGACAAGGCGGGCATTCTGCATTGCATCGAGAAATCTGTCCCCATCTTGGGCAGAGTATTCCAGCCGGCGCTCCATCAGCGCAGTCAGGATATCGACCACGTCGCGCTGGCATGCGCGATAGCGCCCGGAAGCGGCTGCCCTGCCATAGGTGGCGGGATCCTTCTCCCACGGTGTCAGGCAGCCGTAGCGCTCGCGGGCATCTTTGGCGGCCTCCGGGTCGATCTTGTCGAGGTAGCTGAGTACTTCATCTATTGAGGTATACATGCTGTAAAGGTCGAGACCATAAAATCCGATGCGCGCATCGGCCCGGGGCATCGTGCCATTATGGCGCCGCAGCCATTCGACGAATTCCTGCACGTCCGTGTTGCGCCACATCCAGGTGGGAAAGCGCGAGAAAGCACGCCAATCGGATGGCGGTGTGGTCAGATCACGTACATAGTGGTCCACCCGCGCGGCGTCCGGCCAGTCCGACTCTGTCGCAACAATATTGAAGCCCTTGCGCTCGATCAGTTCCCGCGTGATACGCGCCCGGAAGCGATAGAATTCCGAGGTGCCATGACTTGCCTCTCCGATCAGTACCACCCGTGAATCGCCGATCCGATCGAGCAGATTGTCGAGAGTCGAGTCGCTGCTGATGGGTTCAGCGACCTCGGCAAGCAGCTCTTTGGTGTCGCGATCGCGATCCTTCCCGCTGCTTGACGCCATATTGCCCTGGCGGGCGGGTTCAGCCGCACGGTGCCCGTGTTCGTCCCAGGCCGCTGCCCCGACCAGTGGCACGAATCGTACCTTGCCCAGCCACTGCTGGTCGAAGCTGTCCTCTGCGCTGCGTGTGATACGCAGAAGCTGCTGGGACCCCGACTCGCCGACGGGAATGACCAGGTGGCTGCCCACCTTCAGCTGACGCTTCAGTTCTTCGGGGACATCAGGTCCGCCCGCCGCGACCACGATCCCGTCATAGGGCTGAGCCTCCTGCCATCCCGCGGAGCCGTCGCCTTGAATGACGTCGATGTTTCGATAACCGAGCCGGGACAGGACCCCCCGGGCACTATCGGCGAGTTCCTCTATCCGTTCGATGCTGTAAACCTGCTCGGCCATTTCGGCAAGTATCGCCGCAGCGTAGCCTGACCCGGTGCCGACATCCAGCACCCGCGCGGATGCATCGAGATCCAGCGCATCCAGCATCAGGGCAACGATATAGGGCTGGGAAATGGTCTGGCCACTGGCGATGGGCAGCGGCGTATCCTCGTAGGCGAATTCCCGCAGTCTTTGCGGAAGAAATTCCTCGCGCGGCACGCGGCGCATCGCGTCAAGCAGGCGCGGGTCTGCTATCCCGCGTCCGGCGATCTGACGCTGGACCATTTCTTCCCTTTTCGCGACAAGATTGGCGTTCTCTTCGTTACTCTCATTCATAGCCGTAACCTCGATTACTTTCGCTCAAAGATGTGTTGTCCCGCAGTGCGGCGTTGACCGGTGGTGCAGGCAGCAGCGTTGAGACCATGGTCGGCACCGAACAGGAAACCTGCACACCTGGCGCCATAGAGCCAGAACGAGACAATCGTGCTGAAACTGGGAAGTGCGACCATCGGCGTATCAATCACCGGGCCTGTCATTGCGACAAATCCCTTTCGCACGGTCAGGTCCGTGCGTGCGGCGCCGATCGTGGGAATGCTCCACATGAGATCAGCGAAGCGATCGATCTGGTTTGTGGCCCAAAATGGTGGTGCCATATCCATACCTTCAGGATAGTCCGGATTTATCACACATTCGAGTGTTGGCCACGCGGCCTACAGTATCTCTGGCGCGAGCTTTTGGCGGTCGCAGTGTTTTAGCGGACTTGCTGCGCGGCTTCGCGGCACAGCAAAGCACTTTCCGGAAACCCACCGTATCCCGGCGCTGTGGTAGCCTAGAGCGGCCGCTGCGAGTGTGCACGCAGGCAGAATGCTCACTACCAGGCAGGTTTCGCGTTCCAGAAGGTCGTTTTATGAGTTATCTACAAGCCCGTTGTTTCAGCCGGCGACGGTTTGCGTAGCGCAGCCATGCCCGACCACGACGCCAGAGATCTCGAAGAATTGCTCGAGCAGATTGCGACCGCCGCGCGCAGTGATGACACACGGATCACGCTGGGTGACATATTAGAAGCCGTTGGGACCCGCTCATTCGCGCCGTTGCTGATGCTGACGGGGACATTGCTGGCGTCGCCCCTTAGCGGCATTCCGCTATTTTCCACGACGATGGGGTTGATCGTGATGCTGGTTTCCGCGCAAATGCTGTCCGGTCGGCGTCACTTCTGGCTACCGTATTGGATAATGTCGCGCAGGCTGCAGCGCGAAAATCTGTTGCGGGCACTGCACTGGCTGCAGCGACCCTGCGCCGTCATCGATCGTTACCTTAAACCACGCCTGACCTACCTCGTCAGAGGCTCCTCCCGGACCCTGATTGCTCTGATCTGCACGGTGATTGCGATAATGATGCCGATAATGGAAATGGTGCCCTTTTCATCGTCACTTGTCGGCGTGATGTTCTGTGCCTTCGGGCTGGCACTGGTCGCGCAGGATGGACTGGTCGCCCTTGTGGCTTACGCTATGATCATGGCCATAGCCGCGGTGGTGGTCGGCGCGTTGCCCTGATGGACAACGCGCGCGAGCGCAGGCCTGACCGCCTCCACTTCAGGCGCGTCCCACTGGCCTAGGGCTACTGGTCGGCGTTCTTGGCCTGGTACTCACGAATCTGCGTGTTGAACTCGCCAGCGACGCTCTCTTCCTTTGATACCGCGGTATTATAGGCCTCCACGGCTTTTGAGTAGGCAGCCATTGCTTTGGCGGCTTCGGTCTTTTCCTCGGCGTTCTTTGCGGTCTTTTCCGCTTCTATAAACGATGCTTCAAGGCACCTCAGGTAGTCCATGTTCGCGGCTTGAAACATTTTTACCGATTCCTGACCGTCGAGCATGTCCTGCATGCTGGCGTTTGCGCCATCGGGTATGTTCGGCTCATCCGGCGCCTCGCAATCTGCATGGGAAGCCGCGGCGCCCATGGCCGCTATCAGAACTGCACACCTCAGAATTTTCATTACGCTCTCCTGCTGTCTCTTGTCATCTGCCGCTGCTCGCCGCCGCTGGCCATCAGTTCCTGCCGACCCAGAGTTTCGGTAACTTGTGCGCCGCTTCAAGCTTGCTTGCCACGCGGTCCGCCGTCGCCTTGTCGGCGAGTCCGACAACGCGCACACGGTGAATGGTTCGGCCCTGTGAGGTCGCATCCTGCACCACCACACTGCCGCTGTCGACCTCCAGGCGACTGGCCCAGCGGCGCGCATCAGCAATTCGCGCATAGGAGCCAAAGTTCACGAACCAGTTGCCCGCTGCGCCGCTGCCGCCGGAAGCAGCGGCGGTACTGGCAGCTGCCTCAGCCGCAGCCACGGCAGCTTCTGCCTCTTGCGCCTGTTCCTCAAGACGGACTTCCATGTCGCGTAGTGTGGTCCGCAGGGCGGTGTTTTCCGACTGCAGTGCGCTCACTTCGGCCTCGAGATTAATTTTTTCCTGCTCGATGGCAAGCTGCGCATCACGGCTGGCCCGGACCTCTTGCGGGCTCACGGCCGTGGCCAGTTGGGCCTGAAGCTGGCGTATCTCGTCCTCCAGCGCCGACCGTTTGCTCAGCATGCCGTAGCCACCCACCGCGAGCAGAACGACGGCAACGGCCGCGATTGCGAGCATGAAAATCGGCCAGCGCCTCGCGGCAGTCTGTTCCGACGGCGCGGTCTGCGACATCTCGCGCACCGCAGCATTATCGGCGCTGTAGGCGCGGCCGCTGTCTCTCGCTGGGGCGGCCGCAGGGACGGATTCGTCACTCCAGGTATCATCTCCTGAGTCCATGCTGCTGTCATCGCGCCAGTCCTCCTGACTGTCACCGAAGCGGGGCGCAACGGCGTCAGCATTCTCGGAAAGCGGCCCCGGCGTCATACGGTCGTCCTTTACCGTCTGCTCGACGCGGGGATCCTCGGGGTATTCATGATCGCCATCATCAAAGTCGTCGTCAGAGTCGTCGTCCAGAAAATCCCGTCCGCCCACAGAGGACGTGGCGGACCCCGCGGCGGGGCCTGCGCTCATCGGCGGAAGTGGCTCCCCGGTCGGTATGGCATAGGGGTCATCTCCGAGCTCATCCAGCTCTCGTGCCGCCAGGCGGTTCAGGTCGTCGTTGTCTGCCGAGGGGGCATCCCACTCGGGCAGGGAGACGGGGTCGCTGCCATCGTCGTCCCATTCCGGCACGGCTGGATATTCCCGCTCTTCCGGAAACCCAGGCTCACTCTTTGGCGGGTCGGCACCGAAAATCTCGTCGTCATCGCGATCTATCAGCGGGCCGGATGCAGTGTCGTCATCGCGATCAATCCAATTATCACCGTCATCGAAAGGCGGTTTGCCCTTGTCATCTCTGCCTGTCATGTCGATGCTCGCCTTTGGATCGCATTATTTTCTGATGGTACCAGAGGGCTTTCCCGCTGCCCACGCCAATGCATTGCGCAGCGATGTCAGTGAATTCGTGAGCGCGTCGGGTAACTGGGCTAGAATGCGCGCATGGACGTTACCGACATACTCTCTCCCTTGAACGACGCACAGCGCGATGCCGTCGCTGCCGACAGCGGCAACCTGCTGGTGCTGGCGGGCGCCGGCAGTGGCAAGACCCGTGTCCTGGTTCACCGCATCGCCTGGCTAATAAAGGCCGAGGGCCTGTCGCCGCAGACCATTCTGGCGGTCACTTTCACCAACAAGGCGGCGCGGGAAATGCGTGGCCGCATTGAGGAAATGCTGGCCATCCCCGCCCATGGCATGTGGGTCGGCACCTTTCACGGGCTGGCCCACCGGTTATTGAAAGCACACTGGAAGGATGCCGGTCTGGTGCAGAACTTCCAGATACTCGACAGTGATGACCAGTTACGGCTGATCAAGCGCGTCTGCCGCGAACTGCAGCTCGATGAGTCGCGCTGGCCGCCGCGGCAGGCACAGTGGTTCATCAATGCACAGAAGGATGAGGGGCTGCGCGCGGCACATATAGAACCCGCCCCCGGAGACCTGTTCCAGCAGACCATGCTGCAGATCTACGCGGCCTACGAGGCTGCCTGTGAGCGCGGGGGGCTGGTGGATTTTGCCGAGCTTCTGCTGCGGGCACACGAGCTGTGGCTGAAAAACCCCGATATTCTGGCGCACTACCAGCAGCGCTTCCGGCAGATACTGGTAGACGAGTTTCAGGACACCAATACCATTCAGTACGCCTGGCTGCGGGTACTGGCGGGTGGCCGCATCCCCGTGGCTGCGGTGGGCGACGACGACCAGTCCATCTATGGCTGGCGCGGTGCGCGGATCGAGAACATACAGCGCTTTGGCGAGGATTTTGCCGGCACACGCGTCGTTCGTCTGGAGCAGAATTATCGCTCTACCCAGACGATTCTTCAGGCCGCGAATGGCATCATCGCCCATAATAGCGGCCGTCTCGGCAAGGAGCTGTGGACCGCCGGTGACTGTGGTGATCCGCTGCAGCTCTATGCAGGCTTCAATGAGCAGGATGAGGCGCGTTTCATTGTCGATCAGCTTGAAGACTGGCTGAGGCAGGGAAACGCGCGCTCTTCCGCAGCCATACTCTACCGCTCCAACGCCCAGTCACGGGTGCTGGAAGAGGCCCTTATCCGTGCCGCGGTTCCCTATCGGATCTATGGCGGTCAACGCTTCTACGAGCGCATGGAAATCCGCAACGCAATGGCCTATATGCGTCTTCTGGTCAATCGCGGTGACGATGCCGCGATGGAACGCGTCATCAACACGCCGCCCCGCGGCATCGGCGGCAAAACACTGGACATCCTGCGCTCACTCGCGCGTGAGCGCGATGCCTCGCTGTGGCAGGCGATGGCGATCGTCGCTGAGAATAAAATGCTGCCGGCGCGTGCTCTCGCTGCCCTCGAGGGCTTTCGCGTGCTGGTGGATGAGCTCGACAGCGGCACCGATGACATGACGATGGAGGCACTCACGGAGCGCGTTATCGAGGCCTCGGGCCTGCTGCAGCTGTACGCGAAGGAAAAGGGTGAAAAGGGCCAGGCGCGGGTGGAGAACCTCGAGGAGCTGGTCACCGCCGGGCGGCAGTTCATGGCGGTGGATGATGAGCTGTCGCCGCTGCAGCAGTTTCTCGACAATGCCGCCCTCGATGCTGGCGACAACCAGGCCGAGGCACATGAGGACAGCGTCCAGCTGATGACGCTGCACTCCGCCAAGGGACTGGAATTCCCGCTGGTGTTTCTGGCCGGCATGGAGGAGAACCTGTTCCCGCATCGCATGTCGCTGGAAGAGCCCGGCCGGCTCGAGGAAGAGCGCCGCTTATGCTACGTTGGTATCACGCGCGCCATGCAGAAGCTGGTAATCACTTACGCGGAAACACGCCGCATACACGGAAGTGAATCGTACAATCCGCCGTCGCGCTTTATTCGCGAGATTCCTCCGGACCTGCTCCACGAGGTGCGCCTGCAGACGGGGCTCAGCCGGCCGGTCAGTGCGTTATCCCACGCAGCGGTGCCGGACAGCGGCTACAGCCTGGGACAGCGTGTACTGCACCCGACTTTCGGCGAAGGCGTCGTGTTAAACTTTGAAGGCCGAGGCGGCAGCGCACGGGTCGAAGTCAACTTCGATGCCGCGGGCAGCAAGTGGCTCGTTCTGCAGTATGCAAAGCTTGCGGCAATATAGTGCGGTCGCGGCGCCGGATGCCCATTCGATAACAATCAATAACGGTAGCCAGATGCTTAGTCAGCGATTACAACCCGTGATCATCCTTGCGTTGGTGGCCGCCCTGGTACTGGTCGTCGGTCTATGGGCAAAGGACCGCGCCACGCGACCGCACGCCGCGGGCGATGGCGGCAGTGCGTATGCGGGTCGCGAGTATCAGTGGAAACTGGTGACCACGTGGCCGAAGAACCTGCCCGGGCTGGGCAAGGCGCCGGAGACCTTCGCTCGCATGGTCAGGGAAATGAGCGGCGGCCGGCTGACGGTGCGGGTTTACGGTGCCGGGGAAATCGTGCCCGCCATGGGCGTATTTGACGCCGTGTCCGGCGGCGTGGCCCAGATGGGGCACGGCGCCTCCTATTACTGGAAGGGCAAGATTCCCGCTGCGGTATTCTTTACGGCTGTTCCCTTCGGTATGACCGCTCAGGAGATGAACGCCTGGCTGCATTACGGCGGTGGCGAGGCGCTGTGGCGGGAAACCTACGCGCCCTTTGGCGTGGTGCCCTTCGCCGGCGGCAGTACCGGCGTACAGATGGCGGGCTGGTTCAACCGCGAGCTGAACTCGGCGGAAGATCTCAAGGGCCTCAAGATGCGCATACCCGGACTCGCCGGGGAGGTCTTCAGTGCCGCCGGCGGGACTGCCATCAATATCCCCGGTGGCGACATCTATACCTCCATGCAGACCGGGGTGATTGATGCCGTGGAATGGGTAGGCCCCTACAATGATGCGGCACTCGGGCTGCAGGAGGTCGCGAAATATTACTACTATCCCGGCTGGCACGAGCCCGGCGCGATGCTCGAACTTATTGTTAACCAAGAAGCGCTTCTCTCTCTCCCCGAGGACCTGCAGGCGATCGTGCGCTATGCCGCCCGCGCTACCAACCAGGACATGCTGGATGAGGCAACGGCGCGCAACAATGCATCACTGCGTATGCTGGTCGACGAGCGCGGCGCTAACCTGCGCGAACTGCCCGAGGACGTGCTGGAGGCGCTATACCAGAACAGCCGCATCGTCATGCAGCGGCTGATCGAGAGTGATAGCATGGCACGCAAGGTCTATGAGTCGTTCAACCGGTTTCACGATGATGTGCGCGCCTACCACCGCATTTCCGAGCAGGGCTATATCAACGCCCGGTCGCGGGCCTACGGAGAAACCATTCCCGGCGTCAACCCTTCCGACTGATGGTGCGCGTGCGACGCTTCTCGTCAATTGCCACGAAGATGAATTCGCCCTCGGTGACCTTGATCGGCTCACCGTCATGGGGTGAGTCTATCCACACCTCAACCACGATGCGGATAGAGCTGCGACCGATTTCAATCACGTCGCAGTAGCAGGTCACAACAGCTCCCACGTGAACCGGTGTAATAAAGGCCATGCCTTCAATGGCCACAGTGGCAACGCGACCGCCGGCGACCTCCCGGGCGGTGATAGCGCCCGCCAGGTCCATCTGTGACAGCAACCAGCCACCAAAGATATCGCCGCTGGCGTTGGTGTCCCTGGGCATGGCGATGGTCTGCAGGGCCAGTTCGCCCTGCGGCGTCGGTGTGGAATCGATATCGTTCATGACGGCTGTCGCTCAGGTTGTCAGGGGTTCAGCTGCTCTGGCAGCCAGGTGGCCAGCTGCGGCCAGCGCCACAGCAGGGCGATTACAAGTAATTGAATCACAATAAAGGGTATCACGCCGCGATAAATACTCAGTGTCGGTATGGCGTCATCGGCAACCCCGCGCAGATAGAAGAGGGCAAAGCCGAAGGGTGGCGTGAGGAAAGACGTCTGCAGATTGATCGCGATCATGATGCCAAGCCAGACCGGATCCACGCCCATGGTCAGCAGGATCGGGCCAACAATAGGCACCACGACAAAGGTGATCTCGATAAAATCCAGAATGAAACCCAGCAGGAAGATAATCAGCATGACCATGAGCGTGGCGCCAAACACGCCGCCCGGCATGTCGGACAGGAAGCGATGGATCAGTTCCTCACCGCCGAAGCCACGAAAGACGAGGGAGAAAACCGCAGCGCCAAGCAGGATCATGAACACCATCGCGGTAATCTTCAGCGTGCTGCGCATGACTTCCCGCAGGCGCGTCAGACCCATTTCGCGCTTCATCGATGCCAGCAGCCAGGCGCCGAACGCTCCGACGCCCGCCGCCTCCGTGGGCGTTGCGGCCCCGGCGAGAATAGAGCCGAGTACGACGGCGATAAGAATCAGGGGTGGCAGCAGTCCCTTGATCAGTGACCACAGATCAACGTTCTGGCGTTCCGCTGCAGGCATGAGGCCGGGCCTCAGCCAGGCGAGTACCAGAATGAACACTGCGTACAGCGCCACCAGCAGCATGCCGGGAATGATGGCGCCGATAAAAAGGTCGCCGACCGAGACCGTCTTCGGGTTGAAGACGTTCATCGACAGCTGCGCCTGCTGGTAGGCGCTGGAAATGATGTCTCCCAGCAGGACCAGGGCGATGGATGGCGGGATTATCTGGCCCAGGGTTCCGGTCGCACAGATGGTGCCGGTGGCCACCGCCGGACTGTAGCCGGCACGCTGCATGATCGGCAGCGACAGAAGCCCCATCGTGACGACTGTGGCGCCGACGATGCCGGTGCTGGCAGCCAGCAGCATGCCGACGAGGATGACCGATAGCGCCAGGCCGCCGCGCAGACCGCCGAGCAGCCGGGACATGTTGTCCAGCAACTCCTCTGCCACACGGGACCGCTCCAGGATGACGCCCATCAGCACGAACAGCGGCACGGCGATCAGCGTGGCGTTGCTCATCGTGCCAAACAGCCGCGACGGCAGCGCGCTGAGAAAACTGGCGTCGAAAACGCCGGCAATAATACCTCCCGCGGCAAACATGAGGGCGGTGCCCGCCAGCGTGAATGCCACGGGGTAGCCTAGCATCAATAGTATGCAGACCGTGGCGAACAGCCACAGGGACAGTGTTCCTTCCATCAGCGCGGGGTATCCTGCTGCAGCCGCGCGAGATTGCGCAGAATCTCGGCAATGCCCTGCAGCAGCAGGGTCAGCGCCATGGCCGGTATCAGCGACTTCAGCAGGAAAACGGCGGGGATACCGCCGGAATCAACCGAGATTTCCCGGATACGCCAGGCCTGTCGTACATAGTCGCTGCTGATCAGCATGATCAGGACACAAAATGGCAGGAGAAAAACAATGCCCCCCAGAGCGTTGACCCAGGCCTTTGCTGTCGGGCTGAAGCGTCGGTAGAAGATATCGACGCGAACGTGAGCGTCGGTTTTGAGCGCGTACGCGGCACCGAGCATGAACAGTGTGGCATGCAGATAGGTCACAGCTTCCTGGCCCGCAATAGAGCCCGTGTTGAAGCCATAACGCATCACCACGACCACCGTGGTGAGCACCGCCATGGCTGCTGCCAGCCAGGCAATGATTTTTCCCGTCCAGTCGGTGAATGTGTCGATGGCACTTACCAGGCGCCGGCTCGCTGACATGATGCGTTGTGGCCTTTTTGATTATTGGAGCGGAGGTTATCATAGCCCGCTGTTGCCGCCGAAGGCCATGCGCGCTCACGCGCGGCGTCCGCTGCAAGGAGCCTGTAACATGCTGACCGTGATTTCCCCCGCCAAGACGCTCGACGTCGAAACGCCGCCCACTACCCGCAAGGCAACACAGCCCGAGTTCATCGCGCAGGCGGCGTCGCTGGTGGACGACGCGCGGCAGCTGACGCCGGAGGATATCCGCGGACTCATGGGTGTCAGTGAAGCGATTGCGGAACTCAATCATCGGCGCTTCATGAACTGGCAGGAACCGTTCACGCCAGACAACGCCAAGCAGGCCCTGCTGACGTTCAAGGGCGACGTCTACACCGGGCTTGAGGCAGAAACGCTCAGCGCGGCAGAGCTCAGCTTCGCACAGAAGCACCTGAGAATCCTGTCCGGCCTATATGGTGTCCTGCGTCCGCTGGACCTCATGCAGGCGTATCGGCTGGAAATGGGGCTTAAGTTTGCCAACAGCGGCGGAGCCAATCTCTACCAGTTCTGGGGCGAGTCTATCGCCGCGAGTCTGAACCGGCAGTTGAAGAAAACCGGCAGCGCCGTGCTTCTCAATCTGGCGTCCAACGAGTATTTCAAGGCGGTAGCTACCGGCACTCTGACTGCGGAGGTGATCACGCCGGTGTTCCGTGACCTCAAGAGCGGGAAATATCGCGTTATAAGCTTTTATGCAAAAAAGGCTCGGGGGCAGATGGCGCGATACATTATCGAGCACGGTCTCGATGACCCCGAGGGCCTGAAAAACTACCGGGTTGGTGGCTATCGCTACAGTGCCAAGGCGTCCACCGCGAGGGAGTGGGTGTTCACCCGCGATACGCTCGCATGAGCATGGATCACCTGCCCTTTTCCCCCGCCTGTGAAAACAACAAGGGCCCTATCCTGTCACACCTGCGGCAGGCATTTGCCGACAGCGTGCGCGGCGTTCTGGAAATCGGTTCGGGCACGGGTCAGCATGCCGTCTGGTTTGCGAGTCACCTGCCCTGGCTGAGCTGGCAGCCAACCGAGATTCCCCAGTCGCTGGCGACGCTGCAGCCGCGCTGTGCGGCCAGCGCGCTCGATAACCTGCTGGCGCCACAAGCCCTCGACGTGTGCGACGAGCCCTGGCCGTTGCCGGTGCGCGACGCCGTTTTTACCGCCAATACCCTGCATATCATGTCGATGTCGGCGGTGGAGGCCTTTTTCCAGGGCCTCCAGCGCCACGCTCCGGGGGGATGCCTTCTGGTGGTGTACGGTCCGTTCAATTACGACGGGAAGCCTACCTCCCAGAGCAATGCGCAGTTCGATGCATCCCTGAAGGCACGTTCACCGCACAGCGGCATTCGCGATGCTGAAGCTATCGACAGTCTCGCCGAGGCGGCGGGTTTCAGGAGACAGGCAGATCACGCCATGCCGGCAAACAATCGCTTGATTATCTGGCGCCGCCAGCAGGCCTAATCATCGGCGCGAAACGGCAGCAGCGTTGAGGCCTCGCGACGATACGCTTCCACGTGAGCCTGCTCTTCCCGGGTGAAATCGCCAACGGCGCGGGACAGCTCCGGATGCGCAATCCAGTGGCTTGAGAGCGTGCGCGTCGGTTCGAATCCGCGCTGTATCTTGTGCTCGCCCTGGGCGCCGGGGTCGAAACGCTGCAGCCCCTGCTCAATGCAGTATTCGATACCGCGGTAGTAACAGGCTTCAAAGTGCAGGCAGTCCAGTTCTGATTCACAGCCCCAGTAGCGTCCGAACAGTGTGTCATCGGAGCGGAAATACAGCGCGCCGGCAATGTCGCGCCCTCCCTGCTCCGCCAGCACCATGACCACCTGGGCACCGAGACCGGCGGCGGTGCGGGTAAAGAATTCCCGGGTCAGGTAGCCGCCGTGACCGCTGCGCTTGGCGTAGGTGAGCTGGTAGAAGCGGTGAAAGGTCTGCCAGTCAGCGGCAGTGATCTCGTCCCCGGTGAGCGTGCGCAGCGCAATGCCCTGCTCTGTGACCCGCCGCCGCTCCCGCCGCAGGGCCTTGCGCTTGCGACTGCTGAACGTAGCGAGAAAATCATCGAAATCGCGGTAATTGCGGTTGAACCAGTGAAACTGCACGGCGTGGCGGGTATGCAGACCCAGTGATTCAAGCAGCTCGGCCACATCCGGCTCGGGAAACAGGATGTGCCAGGATGACAGCCTCTGCTGCTGCGCCAGTGCCTGCACACCCTGCAGCAGAATGGACCAGGTTTCAACGGCATCCAGCGCCGGCGCATGCATCACCCGCGGCCCGGTGGCGGGAGTGAAGGGTATTGCCGTCACCAGTTTGGGATAGTAGTCGAGACCCATTCGCCGCCAGGCGTCAGCCCAGGCCCAGTCGAATACGTATTCCCCGTAGGAGTGGGATTTCAGGTAGGCCGGTGCGGCGGCGAGCAGTGTCTCTCCGCGTCGCACCGCCAGGTGGTTTGGCTGCCAGCCGGATTCTGCCGTCGTGCAGCCAGTGCTTTCAAGGCCGAGCAGAAAATCATGGCGCAGGAACGGATAGTCATTGTTGCGCAGTGTTTCCCACTCTGTGGGTGCGATGGACGAGAGTGCGCTGATCGCCTCAAGCGTCAGTTCAGACATGCGTGACACCCGACGTCAGAAGGTGGGGTTCGGAAATCCGTAGTGCGCGGCAATTCCCAGGAAGACGGTCATCCCGACCCAGCGATTGTGTTTGAAGGCCCGGAAGCAAGCGGCTTCGTCCTGGTCGCGAATAAGATACAGGTGATAACCGAACAGGACAGCAGTCACAACCAGGCTGATGTTGTAATAGAGACCCAGGCCAAAATGTTTTCCCGCCAGATAGAGCGCGCTGAGACACAGCATCTGCAGCGTTGCAATCACGTAGCGATCGGCGTCACCAAGCAGAACGGCCAGTGACTTGATGCCAACTTTGAGATCGTCGCGCCGGTCGACCATGGCGTATTTCGTATCGTAGACCACGGTCCACAGCACATTGGCCGTGAACAAAAGCCAGAGTCCGTGGGGCAGCGCTTCCTGTCGCGCCGCGAAGGCCATGGGAATGGCGCAGGAAAACGCCAGTCCGAGAACGATCTGTGGCAGGTGGGTATAGCGCTTCATGAAGGGATAGGTCGAGGCCAGCAACAGGGCCGGGATCGACAGCGCGATGGTCAGCCAGTTGGTCATAAGCACCAGGCCGAAGGCCAGCAGGCACAGCAGGCAGAACAGGATGACCGCTTCGTTGATACTGACCTGTCCGGTGACCAGCGGCCGGGATTCGGTGCGGCTGACCCCGCCATCGACATTGCGATCCGCCAGATCGTTGATAATGCAGCCGGCAGAGCGCATGAGAAAGGTGCCGAGAGTAAATATGATCAGCAGGTTGAGCGGCGGCACGCCCTCTGACGCGATCCACAGCGCCCAGAGTGTCGGCCACAGCAGCAACAATGTGCCGATGGGTTTGTCCCAGCGTATCAGCCGCAGCAGTGCCCATTGCTTGTCATTCACGGGCAGGCGAAGGGCCGTTGTCGAATGTCTTGAAGCCACGGTATCAGTGTTCAAACGCGAAAGCGCGAGAATGCGATAACTTTGCCGCGCTTGCAAGGCTGGTGGCCGTGAGTCCCCCGACCCGCTGCTGCAGGGCTCACTAGACATCGGCAAATACCTGTCGACTGCCGGTCCAGCGCTGAATCAGGGGTGCGATACGCTGCGGATGCTCTACCTGCAGCGTGTCAGCGGCCGCCTGCACGCGGTCGAGCAGATGGTCGTGCTCCGGCAGCCGGGCAATACGGAAATCCATGAGCCCTGTCTGCCGCGTGCCCAGCACTTCACCGGGGCCGCGCAGGGCGAGGTCCTTCTCGGCAATGAAGAAGCCGTCGTTGCTCTCACGCATGGCGCACAGCCGCTCCCGGCCATTGGCGCTGAGCGGGCCCTGGTAAAGCAGCACGCAATGGCTCGCGGTGCTGCCCCGGCCGACGCGACCGCGCAGCTGATGCAGCTGGGCGAGACCGAGGCGCTCCGGGTTTTCAATGATCATCAGGCTGGCTCGGGGCACGTCGACACCGACCTCGATCACGGTGGTCGCCACCAGGAGATCGTAGTCACCGGCCTTGAACTGCTGCATCACGGCAGCTTTTTCCGCCGCTGGTAGCCGCCCGTGAATCAGGCCGATACGCAGTGCGGGCAGTGTCTCGCCCAGCTCCGCATGGGTCGCCTCTGCCGCCTGTGCTTGCAGCGCGTCGCTTTCCTCGATCAGCGTGCATACCCAGTACGCCTGGCGACCTTCGCTGCAGGCATGGGCGACGCGCTCGATCACGCTGTGCCGGCGCTGGTTGTCGACCAGTACGGTCGTGACCGGCTGGCGCCCCGGTGGCAGCTCGTCGATCACGGAGCAGTCGAGGTCGGCGTAAGCCACCATGGACAGCGTGCGCGGGATCGGCGTCGCCGTCATCACCAGCTGGTGCGGACGCCAGTCGCTGGCCTTGGCCTTGAGCTGCAGTCGCTGGTGAACGCCGAAGCGATGCTGCTCATCGATAATCAGTAGTCCAAGGCGGGCGAAGAGGACGTCGTCCTGGAACAGCGCGTGGGTGCCGATGATCAGCGGGGCGTGACCGTTGGCGATCTGGGCCAGCGCCTGCTGTCGGGACCGCCCCTTGATGCGTCCGCTCAGCCAGACGATGTCGATATCGTCGTCTGCAAACCAGGCGCCGAAACTCGCCAGGTGCTGCTCGGCGAGAATTTCCGTGGGTGCCATGATGGCCACCTGGTAGCCCGCGGCCATCGCCTGCAGCGCTGCGCTTGCTGCAACCAGGGTCTTGCCCGAGCCGACGTCACCCTGAACCAGTCGCAGCATGGGCCTTGTGCTGGCAAGATCGGCTGCTATTTCGCGCATCACCCGCTGCTGGGCCCCGGTGGGTTGAAACGGCAGTCGTTGGAGGAACCGGGACACGGCGTGGGATTCGACCGGCATTGCCGGCGCAGCACTGCTGCGTTCGCGCTGTCGCAGTGTCTGCAGGGAGAGGTGGTGTGCGAGGAGCTCCTCGAGCGCGAGACGCAGCTGTGCGGGATGCTCGCCGGCCTGCAGCAGTGCCAGGGGCGCATCCGGCGGCGGCGCATGCAGGTAGATGAGTGCGTCGACGAGCGTGAATTCCAGCGTGCAGATGCCGTCCAGCAGGTCGGGCGGCGGATTTCTTCTCAACAGCGCTACGGCCTGCCCGCACAGTTTTCGCCACTGGAGCTGGCCGATTCCCTCGGTTGTCGGGTAGATCGGTGTCAGGGTCTCGTTCACGGGGGCTGGCGCGTCACCTGTGAGACGGTATTCCGGGTGGATCAGCTCCAGCCCGTTGCGTCCCGGACGCGCCTGGCCAAAACAGCGCACCTGGCAGCCGGGCTGCAGCCCGCTGCGCTGTGCCGCGCTGAAATGAAAGAAACGCAGCGTCAGCAGTGCACCGCTGCCGTCCTGCAGTACTGCCACCAGGCTGCGGCGGCGGCCAAAGGCGATATCACAGAGCTTGATGGTGCCTTCCACAACCGCTTCCTGTCCCGGTCGCAGGGCCGCCACCGGCGTCACCCGGGTGCGATCCTGGTAGCGCAGCGGCAGGTGAAACAGCAGATCCTCCACGCCGAGGACGCCATAATCCTCCAGCCGCGATGCGAGCTTCGGGCCGACGCCGCGCAGCTCGGTGAGTTTGTGGGCTATCAGTGCCACGCTCGCCTCGGTGGTTTCCGGTTTGCGTCCCGCCGACACTGCCGTATTCTGGCAGGGACACGGGCGCAATCGCGCTATAGTGATGAATGATACCCGTTCGAGAGGGTTCACGGTGACGCAGAGTACAACAAAGGAAGCCATGAGGGCTGCAGAACAGTCCGTTCTGTTTGTCGGTTACGGTGATCTGGCTACGCGCGCGGCATCGGCACTGGGGACGTCTGTCCGCTGTATCGGTCTGTGCCGTCATCCGGAGCGCCTGCCCGCTAATATTGAAGGCCTGGCGGGGGACTATACCGCTGGCAGCGCGTTCGCAAGCCTGCCACAGCTGGCGCCCGATACAATCGTTCTTACACTGAAGCCTGTCGGTGGCCGCGACACAGAGGCCTACCGACGGGGTTTTCTGACGCCCGTGAAGCACCTGCTGACAGGCCTCGGCCATCACCGCCCCCAAAGGATTCTCTTTCTGTCTTCCACCCGCGTCTACACTGAGGATGAAGGTGGCTGGGTCGATGAATCGGCGCCCGTCGCTGATGACGATTCGCCTGCCGGGATGATTGTCGCCGCAGAGCGGCAGCTGTTGAACTCCGGGTATCCCGCCACGATCCTGCGCTGCGCCGGTCTCTATGGCGATGCCAGCGGCAGGCTGGCAGCACGAATCCTGCGTGGTGAGCTTAGCCCCGCACACCCCGTGCGTTACGGTAATCGCATGCACCGCGACGATGCGGCGGGAGTCATCGCCTGGCTGATCGAGCGCGAGGCGCGCGGTGAGGTGCCGGCCGACTGCTACAACCTGGTGGACGACAGTCCCGCACCGCAGCATGAGGTCGACCGGTGGCTTGCGGCGGCCCTGTCCGTGTCGGTCGAGGAGGACCCGGACAGCGTTGCGCAGTCGGGTCAACGCGGACACAAGCGTGTCAGCAACCGGCGATTGCGCAGCAGCGGTTATGTGCTTCGTTATCCGGATTATCGCAGCGGATATACCGCTGCACTGGGTTTGCAGCAGCCGGAGCGGCCGACCACATGCTGATGCCTGTCCGCAGTCAGGGCCGGCGCTGGCTGCAGCTGTTGGCAGCCGCCTGTCTTGTTCTGTGCGGCGCGGTCGCCCTCACCAGTGCGCAGAATGGCGAAAAGTCGGGGACGGCGCTGTTACTGCAGGTAGAGGGCGCCATTGGCCCGGCTACGATGGACTATGTGCAGCGCGGCATTGCACATGCCGCAGACGAGGGTTCCCGTCTGGTGATCCTGCAGATGGACACCCCGGGCGGACTCATGGCGTCCACGCGTGACATCATCAAGGCAATACTTGCCTCGTCGGTACCAGTGGTGACCTACGTTGCACCCCAGGGCGCCCGCGCTGCGAGCGCCGGCACCTATATTCTTTATGCCAGCCACGTTGCGGCTATGGCGCAGGCAACCACGCTTGGCTCTGCGACCCCCGTACAGCTGGGCGGCTTGCCGGGCATGTCGTCCGATGAGGACGGTGACGCTGAATCCGGTAATAGCGGCGGCTCTGCCAGCGAGCGCAAGGCCCTGGAGGATGCTGTCAGCCTTATTCGGTCGTTGGCCGAGCGCAACGGGCGCAATGCTGACTGGGCCGAGGAGGCTGTGCGTGACGCCGCCAACCTGGTGGCGTCCGAGGCGCTGGCCATTGATGTCATCGACGTCATCGCAGAGAACACGGAGGCCCTGCTGGCACACCTGCATGGCCTTGAGGTTAATCTGGAGGGCGGCACGACAACGCTCGACACGCGAGACCTGCGGCTGGTCCGCGTCGACCCCGACTGGCGCACTAAACTGCTGTCCGTCATCACTGATCCGAACATTGCCTTCTTTCTCATGCTGATCGGCTTTTATGGCATCGTTTTCGAACTGGCCAGTCCCGGCACCCTGTTCCCGGGCGTGATCGGTGCCACCTGCCTGATTCTCGCGCTCTATGCCTTTCAGGTGCTTTCGGTCAACTATGCGGGGCTGGCGCTGATCTTCCTCGGCCTGATCTTTATTATTGCAGAGGCCTTTGTGCCCAGCTTCGGTGTTCTTGGTTTTGGCGGTCTGGCGGCATTTGTTGCCGGCGCCGTTATTCTCATGGACGGTAGTAACCGGGCAGTCTCGCTGCCGGCCATCGGCGGCACCGCTGCGGTCGCCGCAGGCTTTCTGCTATGGATGGTCACCCGCCTGCTGAACTTGCGTCGCCGGCAGCCTGTGGTGGGCAGGGAGACCCTCCCGGGGCACAGTGCCCGCGCCGTGGATACCTTCAGCGTTGATGCCGATGGCCACTATCATGGCCATGTCGTTCTGTCGGGTGAACGCTGGCAGGCGCTCAGTACCGTGCCCATCGCCGCCGGAGCCGAAGTGCACGTTCATTATGTCGATGGCCTGACTGCGCATGTCAGCACGGATGCCGAGACGCCGTGATTCTGAGACCCACTTATCTATAACGGGAGAGATCATAATGGAACAGTTAATACCCTATCTGGCTCCGCTACTGATTCTGGTTTTCATTATCGGGGCCGCCATTCGCATCCTCCCGGAATACCAGCGTGGTGTGGTGTTTTTCCTCGGGCGTTTTCAGGGCGTCAAGGGCCCGGGCCTGATCATTATAATTCCCGGTGTGCAGCAGATGACCCGGGTGGATCTGCGCGTCATCACGCTGGATGTGCCGAGCCAGGACGTGATTTCCAGGGACAATGTCACGGTGCATGTGAACGCCGTGCTGTATTTCCGGGTCGTCGATCCCGAGCGCGCCATCATTCGCGTGGAGGACTTCGGCGCGGCGACCAGCCAGCTGGCGCAGACCACACTGCGCTCGGTGCTCGGCAAGCATGATCTGGATGAAATGCTGTCCGAGCGCGACAAGCTGAATTCGGATATTCAGGACATTATCGATGCGCAGACCGAGGAATGGGGCATCAAGGTGGTGAACGTCGAGATCAAGCAGGTGGATCTGAATGAGTCCATGGTGCGCGCGATCGGACGCCAGGCTGAAGCCGAGCGTGAGCGGCGCGCCAAGGTGATCCACGCGGAAGGCGAACTGCAGGCGTCGGAAAAATTGCTTCAGGCTGCGCAGGTCATGTCAGCGAGTTCGGGTTCCATGCAGCTGCGCTACCTGCAGACCTTGGCCGACATGAGCAACGGCAATGCGTCAACGATTGTGTTTCCCCTGCCGATCGAGATCATGGACGCGCTGGTGTCTACAAAAGACCGCTCTGAGACAAGCGGTGACGCTGGCTGAACGCGCGGCATGGCTGCCCTCCATGCTCAGTGCCCCGGCGACGAGGCCCGGCAGGTAGATCTGAGTCAGTGCAGTGTCATCAGACCGCGAGCTGCGCCTCTACCTCTATGGCCACACCCTTTGGTAGGGCCGCGACGGCGACGCAGGCGCGCGCCGGGAATGGCGCGTTGAGAAACTCTTCCATTACGGCATTCACGGCGCCGAAATTATTCATGTCGGTAAGCGAGATGTTGAGTTTTACCGCATCGTCCAGACTGCCGCCGGCGGCCCTGGCGACCGCTGCAAGGTTGCTGAAGACCTGGCGTGCCTGTGCACTGATGTCCCCCGCGACGATCTCCATGGTGTCCGGCACCAGCGGGATCTGCCCGGACAGCCATATCAGGTTGCCGACCTTGATTGCCTGCGAATAAGGACCGATAGCTGCCGGAGCCTCATCGGTTGATATCACGGCGCGATTTGTCATGCGGCCTTCTCCATTTACGTTGGGGATTGCGAGTCGGGACGATATGCCAGGGTCAGTTCTTGAGACGGCTGACCCTGCGTACACTGGCGATGCCGCGCAGTCGGCGCATGATGCGCGCCAGATGCACCCGGTTGCTGACCTGGACTTCCAGATCGACGTAAGTGAACTGGTAGTCCTTGTCCTCGGTGGAAATCTTCTCGATGTTGACGCCCATACTGTTGATCCGGGTGGCGATAACGGCAATCGTACCGCGCCGGTTCTCGACCTCGACACGAAGATGGGCGATGAATTCCCCGGTTACGCTGTCGTCCCAGCGCAGTGCGATCAGCCGCTCGGGCTTGGCGCGGACCTCCGCCAGATTGCGGCAGGATTCGCGGTGCACCACGACCCCGCGCTCGGGACTCAGGTAACCCGCGATGGCGTCGCCGGGAAGCGGTCGGCAACAGCGGGCGTAAGTCACCATGAAGCCCTCCGTCCCGCGGATGGCCAGCGGGGCGGAGTTGCTGGTCTCCATGGCGCGCGCATCCACAGGCTCGCCGAGAATTTGCTGTGCGACCACACTCGGCAGGCGTTCTCCACGGGCAATATCATCCATGAGATCGTCGCTTGTGGCGTAGCCAAGGCGCTGAAGATAGTCCTGCAGCAGGTGGCTCGGCAATTCGTCCAGTGCGGTTTCAAATCCCGCCAGGGTCTTGTCCAGCAGCCGCTTTCCAAGGGCAACGGAATCCTCCCGGCGCTGGTGCTTGAGAAAATGCCGGATATTGGTCCGCGCCTTGGCGGTGACGGTGTAGTTGAACCAGGCCGGGTTGGGACGCGCGCCCTTGGCGGTGAGCACTTCCACGGTCTGGCCGCTTTCCAGTGGCTCGGACAGAGGTGCCAGCCGTCGATTGATGCGGCAGGCGACGCAGCGGTTGCCGACATCGGTGTGCACGGCGTAGGCAAAATCTACGGCAGTTGCACCCCGCGGCAGCTCGAGAATCCGGCCCTTGGGCGTAAATATGTAGATCTCGTCGGGGAACAGGTCGATCTTGACGCTCTCGATGAATTCCAGCGAGTTGCCGGCGCGCTGCTGCATTTCCAGCAGCCCCTGAACCCATTCGCGGGCGCGGGCGTGACTGCCGTTCGCCGACTGACTGTCGCTCTTGTACAGCCAGTGCGCGGCAATGCCGTTGTTCGCCATGTCCTCCATTTCGCGCGTGCGGATCTGTATCTCAATGGGCACGCCGTGCATGCCCATGGTGACGGTGTGCAGGGACTGATAGCCATTCGCCTTGGGGATGGCGATGTAGTCCTTGAACTCCCCGGGCACGGGTTTGTACAGGCTGTGAATACAGCCTAGAACGCGGTAGCAGGTGTCCACGGAATCAACGATCACGCGGAAGGCGTAGATATCCATGATCTCGGAGAAAGATTTCTTCTTCGAGCGCATTTTCTTGTAGATGCTGTAGAGGTGCTTCTCGCGGCCGATCACTTCTGCCGTATGGCCCTCCTGGGCCAGGCTGGATTCGATCTGATGGGTGATTTTTTCCACCAGTTCCCGGCGATTGCCCCTTGCCTTGCGCGTGGCGGCGGCAATACGACGCGCACGCATCGGGTAAAGTGCGCTGAAACCCAGATCCTCAAACTCCATGCGCACGGCGTTCATACCCAGTCGCATGGCGATGGGAGCATAGATTTCCAGGGTTTCCCGGGCGATGCGCCGGGCCTTGCTGGTAGGCAGAACTCCCAGGGTGCGCATATTGTGCAGGCGGTCCGCGAGCTTCACCAGAATAACGCGGATATCCCTGGCCATCGCCAGTGCCATCTTCTGGAAGTTCTCTGCCTGCTTTTCTTCCAGGGAGTCGAATTCCATCTGCGTCAGTTTGCTGACGCCGTCCACCAGCTCTGCTACCGGCGCACCGAACTGCTTGCCGATAGCCGCCTTGTTGATGCCGGTGTCTTCAATGACGTCGTGCAGCATGGCAGCCATCAGGCTCTGATGATCCATGTGCATGTCGGCGAGGATTCTGGCTACCGCCAGTGGATGCGTGACGTAGGGCTCTCCGCTGCGACGGATCTGCCCGAAATGCGCCTGTTCGGCAAAATAATAGGCGCGGCGGATCTGCCTGGTCTGCTCCGGCTCGAGGTAGCTTTTCAGTGTACCGTCGAGGGCGTCGATGGTCTGCATATCACACCGCCGGTGTTACGTTACAGGGTTGGCGCCTCGTCGTGCGCCATGACCTCTGCCAGTTCATCTTCCGCATCCATCTCTTCTTCGCGGGTCAGCAGTTCACGCGTGATGAAGCCTTCGGCAATTTCGCGCAGCGCGATCACGGTGGGCTTGTCCGACTCTTCCTGCACCATGGGGTCCTTGCCGCCGGTCGCCAGCTGACGGGCGCGCTTGCTTGCCACCATGACCAGTTCAAATCGGTTGTCGACGTTGTCCAGACAGTCTTCTACGGTTACGCGTGCCATGTTGTCATCCTGTGGATAAGTTGTGTATCTGCGGTGGAATTTACTGTGGATCGACCGCAGGACAGGCCAGAGAACTGAACATTATACAGGAAGCAACGGGTAATCCGTCCAGCGGAATTCAGGTTTGCAGCAATCGCTGCAGCAAGCGGGTGTGGCGCGCAGCCTGGGAAGTCATGCGCAGCCGCTGACAGGCGATAATGCACGCCAGGTCTTCGACTGCCTGCTCGAAATCGGCATTGACCACCAGATAATCATACTCGACATAATGTGACATCTCGGAGACTGCCTGTGACATTCGCCGCGATATGGTCAGCTCATCGTCCTGGCCTCGTCCCGTGAGGCGCTCGTGAAGCGTTTCGCGTGATGGGGGCAGTATGAAAATCGACTGTGTCCCGGGCAGCAGTTTCTTTACCTGTCCTGCTCCCTGCCAGTCGATTTCGAGGATTACATCGATACCGCTGGCCAGCTTGTCATTGACCCAGCTTGCGGATGTGCCGTAGTAGTTGCCGAAAACCTCTGCGTGCTCCAGAAAGGCATCATCCGCAAGCATGGCCTGAAAGGTCGCGCGATCGACGAAGTGGTAGTTGATGCCGTCGAGTTCGCCGTTGCGCTGAGCCCGCGTGGTGTGGGAAACGGAGACCTGCAGGTCGCGGCTGCGCCGGACCAGCGCCTCAAGCAGGCTGGTTTTGCCCGCGCCGCTGGGTGCCGAGACGGTGAAAAGGGTGCCGAGGCCGTTTTGCATGCGTGGAGTGTCCTGATCTACTGACGGATTCTGGGTCTTGCCTGCCTCCAGTTCAGCCGCAGGCAGCAACCGCAGGCAGTAACCGGAGGCGGCTAGCATATCGCGTTGCGCCGCAGTGTCCACGCCTTCGGCCATAACAGCAGCAAGTGCGCTAAGCTGGCGCGATGAACAAAGCGCCAGGGAACGCCAGGAATGCAGGGACTCATCAGTTATTTCGATCTCATCGCCGTCGCCGTGTTTGCCGTCAGCGGTGCCCTCGCCGCCGCTGAGGAAAAGCTGGACATGCTCGGCTTTATTTTATTCGGGACACTGACCGGCATTGGCGGCGGAACGGTGCGCGATCTGCTGCTTCAGTCCGGTCCGGTGTTCTGGATAGCAAGCGTTGAATACCTCTGGGTCTGCATTGGCGCATCGATCGCGACCTGGTTTCTGGCGCCCTTCCTGCAGTCCGCGCAGCGTGTCCTGCTCTGGGCGGACGGTGCTGGTCTAGCCCTGTTTTCCGTTCTTGGAACGGCCAAGGCCCTCGATGCAGGTGCTGCGGGCGTGGTCGCGGTGGTAATGGGGGTGATGTCGGCAAGCTTTGGCTCGCTGCTTCGGGATACGCTCATGAACAGGATTCCCATTCTTCTGGGTCCGGAAATCTATGTTACGGCATGCCTGCTGGGTGCCGTCGGCTACGCGGCACTGACAAGCGCAGGTGCGCCGGCGCAGGCTGCAATGCCGCTGGCCATTGGCGCTGCGTTCACGCTGCGCGCCGCTGCCCTGATCTGGGGTCTGCGTCTTCCAAAGTATGCGCGCAGCGGCGCATCCAGGCCGTAGTCGCACCAGGGCGCCCTTTTAGTTGAAGCGCACGACAAAGCGCGCGCCGGAGCCGGCATTCCTGTCCTGTATCTGCACCTGCGCGCCGTGCGCGAGTGCAATTTCGCGGACAATCGCGAGACCCAGGCCGCAGCCGTCGCCGCGACTGTTTGCCGGACGGAAAAAGCGATCAAAGATCTGCGGCCAGTCATTCTGTGATATCCCGGGTCCGTCGTCCTCGACCACAAGAGTGATTCCGTCGAGGGTTTCGGTCAGTTCCACCCAGGCATGACCGTTTTCGCTCCCGTACTTCACCGCGTTTTCCACCAGATTGCGTACCATCTCCGCCAGCAGCGTGAACTCGCCGTCAAGAAACAGTTTCTGTCCGGGAAGCCGCATGATCAGATGAATGCCACGCTGGTGCGCCAGCTGCGCATTGTCCGCGCAGCAGTGCTCGATAACCTCATTGAGGTCCACGCGCTCCGCACGCAGCCCACGGCCGAATGCGGCTTCCGCTCTCGCAAGCTTCATCAGCTGGGAATTCACGTGCGCCATATGGTCGGCGGCATGGGATATTCGTAGCAGCGCGTCATGAACCTTTGCCGGGTCGGTTTCATCCTGCGCCAGCTGCGCCTGCAGTTTCATGCCGGCGAGCGGGGTTCGGATCTGATGCGCGATATTGCCGATGAACTGTTCGCGGGCGCTGATGGCCGTGTCGATGCGTGAGAGCAGCTGATTGCTGTTCTCAACCAGGCCGCGAACTTCTGTGGGCACCTGTCCGACATCAATGAGCGTCAGGTCGCGGGGACTGCGCTGGCCGATCGCCCGCCCGAGCCGAATCAGCGGGTTCAGGCCTCGATCAAACGCGGTGGCGATGAGAAGCAGCACCGCCACGAGCAGAAGAGCTTTGGAAATGAGCACATCGCGCAGCAGGTCCGCGGTCATGGTCTGGCGCCGCACGAGGGTTTCCGCGATGGTGACGACGGCCGCAAGCCCGTTATCCGCCTGGGTAAACAGGCTGACCGCACGCACATTCTCTCCGTTGAGGCGCAAATCCCGGAACAGCGGGCCGCTATCCAGGCTCTCCGGAGCCGGCAGTGTTAGCTGCTCTGTCCCCGCAATGACCTCGCCGTCCGGTGTCGCCACCTGAAAATACACCTCGTCAAGCTCGTCCCATTCAAATACCTCCAGAAAGCTGCGGTCTGCCGTGAATTGCAGACGATCGCGTTCAACATGCACCTCCTTACTCATCGAATGGACCGAATTGAGTAGCCAGCGGTCGAAAAGCAGCTTCGTGGACTGCATGCTGATCAGGTACGAGACTGCGGACTCCACCAGCATCAGCAGCACAAGCGGGCCCGCTACCAACAGCAAAAGCAGCGTCTTCAGGGACAGCGAGCGGCCCATCCTCAGGCCGCCTCTATGAGGTAACCGACGCCACGCATTGTCCGTATCGTAACACCGTGGGGCTGCAGGCGCCGTCGCAGACGATGAATGTAGACCTCCACTGCGTTGTCACCGACATCGTCATTGCTGATGGCCATGCGCTGTGCGAGACGCTCCTTGTGCACGACGCGCGGAGAGTTGAGCATAAGAGCTTCAAGCACCTCGTATTCCCTCAGCGGCAGTTGAAGCCGGCCGCTACCGGTAGCGAGCGTCCTGTCAACGGGGTTCAGCCTGACGCTGCCAACGACAATATCGTGGCGGAAATCCGTATGGCTTCGGCGCAGCAGCGCCCGGACGCGCGCCAGCAGCTCTCTGAGGTCGAAGGGTTTTTCCATGTAATCGTCGGCGCCCGCATCGAGTGCAGCGACCTGCTGATCGACGCCCTCGCGCGCTGTCAGAACCAGGACGGGAATGCTGTTCTGCTCATGGCGCATGGCCTTGAGGATGGTGATGCCCTCCATGTCAGGCAGGCCCAGGTCGAGAATCACCAGGTCGAAGTCGTAGGCGCACAGTGACGCCTTTGCGGTAGTGCCATCCGCTGCGTGGGCAACCTGATAGTTCTCGCGACCGAACGCGGCGAGTAGTCCGTTCGCCAGCAGGGCATCGTCCTCGACCAGCAACAGGTTCATGCAATGGGCCCTCCGGGCAGGCGTTCGGTTATCCGCGACTGACGCGCCCAGACTATACGGAAAAACCCGTCAGCGACGCCAGCGGTATGGCGCCAGACGCGCAGCGAGTTGAAAGGTTCATGAAAGGGAATCCCGATAAGCTTGTGGACTGAAAAAGCGCGTCGGAACCATTGTCGCTGTCAGCTCGCCAGGAATCGCAAGCAGCCATCTGGGCCGGCATTCGATGACGAAGCACAGGTAGACAGCCTGCAGGGATATTTTATGGTCTCTATGGATGACTTGAGAAAGGACTTGCCTGCCAGCATTGTCGTGTTCTTCGTTGCCCTGCCGCTGTGCCTCGGTATCGCGCTGGCTTCAGGAGCACCGCTGTTTTCGGGACTTATCGCCGGGATTGTCGGCGGCATTCTTGTGGGTGCGGTGAGTGGATCGCCTCTCGGTGTATCGGGACCGGCTGCGGGACTGGCGGTGGTTGTTCTTGGAGCGATAGAAACGCTGGGTTCGTTTGAGGCGTTTCTGCTCGCTGTAGTGCTCGCTGGCCTGCTGCAGATAGTTCTGGGGGTGGCCCGTGCTGGCGTGCTTGGCTATTTTTTCCCGGCTGCTGTCATTCAGGGAATGCTCACGGGCATCGGCATCATCATCATTCTCAAGCAGATTCCCCATGTTCTGGGCTATGACGCGAACCCACTCGGGGATATGGGCTACGCTGAATCTGATGGGGGTACCGTGTTCTCGGCGTTTGGCGAAATGCTGAATTACATTCACCCGGGTGCTCTGCTGATCTCGTTGGCCTCCCTGGCCATACTCATTGCCTGGAGCACGCCCCGTATCACCGGCCATCGCTGGCTTGGCTTGATCCCCGGACCCGTTATCGCCGTCGCTTTTGCTGTCACCTGCCAGCTTCTATTTTCTGGTATTTCCACTTTCGCGCTATCGGATGATCAGCTGGTGTCGGTGCCTGTGGCGTCGAGCCTCGCTGAATTTGCCTCCCTCTTCGTGTTGCCCGACTTCAGTCAGATCGATAACCCGGTTATCTGGACTGTGGCCTTGACGTTGGCCGCGGTTGCCAGCATCGAGACGCTGCTGTCCGTCGAGGCAGTCGATCGGATTGACCCGCAGAAGCGGGTCACGCCGACTAACCGCGAACTGGTGGCCCAGGGCGTCGGCAACTCTGTGTCCGGATTGATTGGTGGCCTGCCGATCACTCAGGTCATTGTGCGCAGCAGCGCCAATGTCCAGGCAGGTGCGCGCTCTAAGGTGTCCACCATCAGCCACGGGTTCCTGCTCCTCGTCTGTGTCGCGACGGTTCCACACTGGCTCAATCTTATCCCCCTCGGCGTACTGGCCGCCGTTCTCCTCGTGACCGGCTACAAGCTTGCCAAGCCGGCTCTGTTCAAGAAGATGTGGGGCTATGGCCTGGAACAGTTTGCGCCATTTATCGTGACTGTTGCGGGCGTGGTTTTTACGGATCTGCTACTGGGCGTGGGCATGGGGATGACGGTTGCACTGGTGATTTTGCTGCAGTGGAGTTTCCGTAACTCCCACTTCCTGCATATGGAAAAAGGTGAAACTGCGGCACACAGGCCTGTTCTCACCATGCACCTTGCAGAGGAAGTGACGTTTCTGAACAAGGGGGCCATCAGGAAGCAGCTGGACCAGGTCCCGGACAACAGTATTCTGGTGATCGACCAGAGCCGTTGCGTTTATCTGAACCATGATGTGGCGGAAATTATCGACGATTTTGCCAGTGTCGCACCGGAACGTGGCATTGAGGTGAACCTGACAGAGTTCAGCAAACAGATTTTGCGGGGACCGAAGTGGTCATCGCAGAGCGCCCCGTAGAAAACAAACCTTACTCGATATTCTGCACCTGCTCGCGCATCTGCTCGATCAGGACTTTCAGCTCGACCGTACTGGCTGTCAAACTGGCATCTGTCGACTTTGACGATAGGGTATTTGCCTCGCGATTGAGCTCCTGCATCAGGAAATCGAGGCGCCGGCCAGAGGGGCCGCCGGCCTCCAGCACCTGTCGCACGGCATTAACGTGGGTTTCCAGACGGTCCAGTTCCTCTTCCACATCGGATTTCTGGGCCAGGTAGACCAGCTCCTGCTCAAGTCGCCCGCTGTCTACATCAATGCCGAGCGCGTCCAGTCGCTGCAGCAGGCGCGTCCGCAGCCTGGACTGCAGCAGCGGGAGCTGGTGGCGCACGCGTTTCGTCTCGACCAGTATGGTATCCAGGCGCTGCGCCAGAAGCCTGACGAGCTGTCTGCCCTCGGCAGCGCGGGTTGCCACGAGTGAGGCGAGTGCGGCATCAAATGCCTGCAGCGCGCCTGTCTGCAAGGCGTCGCTGTCTGCCACTGGTGGGCGCATCACGCCGGGAAACTGCAGAACTGTGAGGGGATCCATGGGTGCGCTTTGGCCCAGGCGAGCCGCTACGATGGCACTGGCGTCGAGCAGGCGGGTGAGCATGGGCTCGTCCAGTACGAGGGCTGCCGCTTCCGCGGATTCATCCTGGACTTTGATTGAGCAGTCCACCTTGCCCCGGTTCAGCTGTTTTGTAAGGGCCTCGCGCAGCCGGGGTTCAAGGGCACGCAGTGCGTCGGGAAGCTTGAAGTGGCTGTCGAGGTAACGGTGATTGACGCTGCGTAGTTCGGCAACGACGGTTCCCGCCGCGCCCGCTTTCTCACCACGGGCAAATGCCGTCATGCTATTGATGCTGGACATTGCCATCTCCCCAAATCTGCAGCTCGGATAGTATCAGCAAGCAATTCCCGCATGCAGCTGCATTGTGATCGGGTGCGGACGATGATGGGGGGCTTCTGTATACTGCCGCGTTTTCTTCAATGGAGAGACCTTCGGCATGCAACGACCCAGTGGACGACAGCCCGACGCCCTGCGCACCGTGACCCTGGAGCGCGGATACACCCGGCACGCCGAGGGTTCCGTTCTGGTTTCCTTTGGTGGTACGCGAGTGATCTGTACTGCTTCCGTCGAGCCCGGCGTGCCCCGTTTCCTTCGCGGCACCGGCCAGGGCTGGGTCACGGCAGAATATGGCATGCTGCCGCGGTCAACAGGCAGTCGCATGGCGCGCGAAGCCAGTCGTGGGCGCCAGGGTGGACGCACGCTGGAAATTCAGCGGCTGATCGGTCGATCGCTGCGCGCGGCGCTGGACATGAAGAAGCTCGGCGAGAACACAATCACCGTCGATTGCGACGTCATCCAGGCTGACGGCGGCACTCGCACGGCCTCCATTACCGGTGCCTGCGTGGCGCTGGTGGATGCGCTGAACGGCCTGCAGCGCAGCAAGGCGCTGTTATCCGATCCTCTGGAGAACATGGTGGCGGCGGTCTCCGTAGGCGTTTACCAGGGGGTGCCGGTGCTCGATCTCGACTATGACGAGGATTCGCGAGCAGAGACTGACATGAATGTCGTCATGTCCGATGCGGGGGGCTTTATCGAGGTTCAGGGCACGGCAGAAGGCGCTCTGTTCGGGCGCGATGCCCTGAATGCCATGCTCGACCTGGCCACCGATGGCATACAGGAGCTGTTTGCGCTGCAGCGGGCGGCACTGGCCGTAGGTTAGCCTGCGGGCGCCGTCAGGGCTCGATATCGTAGTCCATGATAACCGGTGCATGGCTGGAGAATGCCTGCACCTTGTAGATGGCGCCGTATTCAATCTGGTATTTCAGGCTCTGTGAAACCACCTGCATGTCCGTGCGCCAGCCGTTACTCTGGCGGCTGTCATCGTCGGGCCACCAGGTGAACTCATCGCGATCGGTATTGACCTCGCGAAAGGCGTCGACATAGCCGCTGCTGAACAGCTCATCCATCCACTGGCGCTCTTCCCCGAGGAATCCGGGCCTGTTGCCATTTTCAACGGCATTCTGTAGGTCGGCGGCGGTATGTGCAATTTGCCAATTACCGCAGATAATGAATTCGCGGCGCTTATTGCGCACTTTCTGCAGGTGATTGCCGAGCAACTCGAAGAACTCGGATTTTCGCGCCAGTGAATCGGGGTCATCAGCGCTTGCGCTGGGCGCAAGCAGGCAGCCGACGCTGAGCCGCTCGTAGTCCGCCTGGATATAACGCCCCTCCATATCGAAATCGGCGAAACCGAGCCCGGTCATGATGGCTTTCGGCAGCTTGCGACAGTAGAGCGCCACGCCATTCTTCTTGCCGTCGATGTCGTCAAAGAAATAAGCGTTGTACTCTGGCGGGAAGTATTTCTGGCTGCGGAGGTCATATTCCGAGCAGCGGATATCCTGAATGCAGATGAAGTCCGCATCCTGATCCGCTATCCAATCGTAAAGACCTCGTTTCGCCGCCTGCTTCAAGCCATCGGCACTGAAACTGATGATTCTCATTGGTAATCCCCCACCTCGCGGTGTCTATGATACCGAATCCCAGCGTGCCAGAATACTCGCTTTATTCATTTGCCTGCAGTGGCGACAGTCGGCTGTGGCAGACCTGGCGCTTGCCAGACATCCCGGGGACGTTCCGAATGAAACGCTATCAGGAAGATTTCATTGCACTGGCGCGCGAGCACAATGTGCTCAAATTCGGTGAATTCACCCTGAAGTCAGGGCGCACAAGCCCCTACTTCTTCAATGCGGGCGCTTTTGCTACCGGCGCCGCTCTTGCTGCGCTGGGCCGATATTACGCGCAGTGCATTGTTGAGGCGGGCATCGAATTCGATGTAATGCTCGGTCCGGCCTACAAAGGCATTCCGCTGGCGACGACGACGGCGGTTGCGCTGGCCGATCAACATGGTCGCGATGTACCGTTTGCCTACAATCGCAAGGAAGCCAAGGCGCACGGTGAAGGTGGCGTTCTGGTGGGTGCGCCGCTGCACGGGCGCGTGCTGGTGATTGACGATGTAATGACTGCCGGCACTGCGGTGACGGAAGTCATCGGCATGATTGAACAGGCGGGAGCGCGGTTTGCGGGTGTGGTGATTGGCCTCGACCGGCAGGAGCGCGGCCAGGGCGTGCTTTCGGCAGTGCAGGAGATTGAGCTGACACACGGCTCGCCCGTCATCAGCCTCATTGGCATGTCGGATATCATTGAATACGTGGAGCAGGACGCTGATCTCGCCCACGATGGCGTTCTTGCAGCAATGCGGAACTACCGCACAAAATACGGTGTCTAGTGGGCCACGCGGTAAGTTCGGTAATACTCAGCCGCAGCACAAGCGCTGTGGGCAAGGCGCGCGAGCGCAGGACTGGCCGTCGCTAATTCAAGCGAGTGCAACGCGGCCCACAGCGCTTGTGCTGTGGCCCTTCGGGAGTCGCTGTGCGGGCGCGACTCGGCGTTGCGTTTCTTGACAAGGGAACCACCCTTGCCGGCGAACCGCGCC